>Ga0208771_1000065_pt1 | contig 67395 bp, 70 predicted proteins | sample AntAceMetag02UKX_FD_184775 | JGI IMG/M metagenome (GOLD analysis project Ga0208771, IMG submission 184775) | Saline lake microbial communities from Ace Lake, Antarctica - Antarctic Ace Lake Metagenome 02UKX (SPAdes) (version 2) | ecosystem: Environmental > Aquatic > Non-marine Saline and... | reverse complement strand
AACGCCAAGTTTGACACTTATCTGATGTGTAGCGGTGATGTTAACCCAAGAAACTACAGGTCTTGTAAGCAGATGATTCCTCCAGTATACTGCATTACGTGTCAAGTCTAAGGTTCAGGACTATAAACGCATATGCCAAAAAAATGTCTAAATATCAGAGTTAAACCTGCCGAATGCGGGTAGGTACAACTTATTGTCCAAATTCAAAGCTCGATCTGCCGAAACGCCCATGATTCGTAAACATATCCCCAAAGCATGAAAATCGCTATGTGATGACTTCATATTGTGAACATTTTCATGAGAATGTAGGATTAAGGCTCATAAGACGATTTCGAAAAACCCCCCTAAATTGCAAATTTGGCATCCTCCCTATTTAAGGAGTATTTAAAGGAGGCCAGCTGGTCGGAGGTTAACCAAAATCCTCATAAGTTATTTATAGCTATTAACATAACGAAAGCCAGATGATGGACAAGGTCTCAATAAAAATAAAGAATTATGCGTGCTTTGGTGAAGAGCCACAGGGGTTTAATTCGATCAAATCGATAAATATCTTAATCGGTAAGAATAACTCTGGTAAGTCTAGATTGATAGATCTAATTGAGTTTCTAGAAATGAAAAAAACTTTACAGAACGGGGCTGAAATAATTATTGGCTATCCACTTACTGCTTTTTTATCTGATCCAAATCTTAAAAAAAGTATAACAAGTTCAGAGATTAAAATAATGGAACAATTCGGCTTCCATACACAAGATTCAGAACTATTTATAAACAAGGTTCTGAAAAATAGAAAAATTTCTATTTCATATACAAAGAATGGGCTAGTTTTTAAAAATTTTGAACCTTCTCTGGATTTAAATAAATATAAATTAGGTTCAAAGCCAATAGAAGGAATTTTCAATGAATTTGTTAGAGGGAAAAATATTAGATCATTTTCGCCTCTTAATGATACACATTTCAGGATTCTTCGTGCAGAAAGAGATGTCAAATCAGAACCACGAACAGATAGTACGATTATTGATGATAGTGGAAAAGGAGCTACTAGTATTCTTCGTCGATATTTGCAAGATAAAGACTTTGATAAATCGGTTGTGACTGAGATACTTTTAGCAAAGCTTAATGAAATAGTGACACCAGACATGGATTTTAATTCTGTAGATGTAAGAGTAGATTTTTCAAATGATGCGGGTGAAATATATCTTCAGAGGGATAATAAAATGCATCCCATACCATTATCAGTATCTGGAAGTGGTTTAAAAACTGTTTTGCTGGTTCTAATTTATACATTAATTCTTCCTAGTGTCGTGTCATGCGTAAAATATCGTATTATGCACTCGTCATTTTCATGAATTTGGGGCATCAGACATGCGAAAAGGACGATAGCCTTTACGACATTAAAGCGTTGACACGACACTAGGTTAGAACATATAGCAGAAAGTAATTTCGTTTTCGCGTTTGAAGAACTCGAAAATAATTTACATCCGGCACTACAACGCAAATTGTATGAATATATACGAAATTTCGCTGTGGAGAAAGGAGCTACATTTTTTATAACGACTCACTCTAGCATCGCAATAGATCAATTTAGTAATGACCCCCTCGCACAGATATATCACATATCCCATAATGGCAAAAATGCGGTCTCAACACCAGTTGATACATATGCTGAAGGTAGATCAATTTTAGATGATCTAGGAATTCGTGCAAGTGACGTATTGCAATCCAACGGTGTAATTTGGGTGGAAGGTCCGTCAGATCGAATTTATATCAATAAGTGGATAGACCTATGGTCGAATAGTAGCTTGCATGAAAATGTACAGTACCAATGTGTTTTCTATGGAGGAGGGACACTTGATCATTTATCAGCTGAATTTTCTCAAGATGCAGACGATTTAATTAAAATATTTACATTAAATAGAAATGCAATTATAGTCATGGATAGCGATAAAAAAAGTGAGGCAGATGAAATTAAAGAAACAAAAAAACGAATTTTGGACGAAATTGGAAAAAGTGGAAGTGGACTTTGCTGGATAACCAAAGGTCGAGAAATTGAGAACTACATTCCTGCATCAGCCATTTCAAAACTTATTAAAAGAGATAGTGAAAAAAGGAATGTGGGGCAATTTGATTCATTTCCTGAATATCTGAACTCTATCATCCCTGGATTGGGTACACAATACGACAAAAATAAAGTTCCTTGTTCAAAAGAAATAAGAAACCATCTCACTAAGGACAATTGTAACATGTTGGATCTTAATGATAAAATGAATGAAACAATTTTACAAATTGAGAAATGGAACCAATGAAGCAATTTCATATAACTCACTTTTCGCAGTAAGGCTATGCCAAATCCATCATTACTTCGGGAGCGCGGAGGACCATGGATACCCCGACCGTTAGGTCGGGGAAGAAGTGAACCCTCGTCCGTTTTTTGTGTTCCTTTAAATCGGTAAAACTTTGGAGACTGTTCAGAGGAAACCGAAAGTAGAGTTTCAATCGTGCAGATCTGGGAAATCTGGGCAACGAAGACTCAAAGATTTCTGAAATCCGGAAAACCGGGCGTGCGGCCCCGAAGCATACCCCATCCTTTAGAGCGGGGTGGGCCGCACGCAATTTGATTTTTCACCTGTGATAACGGGTGAAAATTGAGACGTGAATCCTCATTATTAGTAATAATAACTCTACTTTCCAAGTTTTCCCTCGGTTGCGCCCAGTTTATAACCTACCCTTGAATCTCGCATAATACAAGGACTGTACGAGGCCACTTAAATATAACTTACCTTGATATAAATAACATTAATTCGGCTCATAATGTGATAAATGTATACCAAAACCAAAACTTGGAAAGTAGAGATAATAACTCTACTTTCCAAGTTCTCCCTCGGTCGCGCCCAGTTTATAAACTGTCCTTGCATCTCGCATAATACGAGAACTGTGAGAGCGGAACTAATTCGCACATAGTCCAACAAAAATAGCATTAATCCGGCTTATAACCTAACAAATGTATGCGAAAGCCAAAACTTGGAAAGTAGAGTAATAATAATTTAAATTAAATTTGTAAACTTTTCTATGCCTGCCTTCTTTTAGTAGGTGGTGAACATCTGGCAAACGTCTTTTCTATCCCACCCTTTCCCAAACTCGGTATTAGAACTGCGGGTAATTGCCATCGATCTCTAATTGTGGCCGAACTTCGAGATATCACCTCAATATGGCGGAACAAAAACGTCTGCTGGCCAGTTTCCTTGAGTTGAAGCACAAGGGTTCGTGTCCCCCAAGCACTTTTCTGCTTTTGAGCGCAAGGGGTGATCCGACAGAGCAGAAGGCTTATGTAGGCCTGGCCGGTTCCGCTTCGACATAGTTAGACCATTTTAGATCGCCATTGACGCAAAAATAGGTGGCAAAGTTGCACAAAGTGGGATCGCGGGATGAAAAGACCGATTTGTCAAAGACTGGACCCCACGCCGCAAAGGGCCGGGGCAGACAAAAATACCTGGGCGAAAAGGGGCTGATCGCGCTTATAACCGTTCTCAGCGACAAATACGACCGCAGACCTGTGCTTCTGATTGGGCTTTCTATATACATTGTAGCAAGCCTTGGCTGCGCAATCTCCTGAGACATTTATCTCCCGATAGCATTTCGCATTCTGCAGGCCATTGGTGGCAGCGGTGCTTTTGCCGTGGCCACAACCCATGAAAATAATCTAGCACATGTCGTCGGGACATATCGATTTTCATATTTTGATCATGTGCCTTTTGATCATGAGTATTTGCTGAGGCGCGGGCATAAATCGCTTACTCTCAAGTCCGAGCGATGATCCTAAGATCATGCGTCCCATGACAAACCTATTTAAACACCGGCGGGCTTTCGCACGGCAACATGACCGAATGGACGTCCGACTTCACCGGCTCATTCCACAACTACCTCTCGCCAGGCTGCCGGATCTGCCACCAAGGTGCATCATTGGTCCTATTCGTGACCGGCCTTTGTGATAGAACCTGCTTCTACTGTCCGCTCTCTGAAGCGCGGAAGGGAATAGATCAAGTATTTGCCAACGAGCAGAAGGTGAGGGGGATCGAGGGTACCTTGGAAGAGGGCCGAGCCATAGGGGCTCTTGGCACTGGGATAACGGGTGGAGAGCCCTTGCTGAAGAAGGACTTCGTGGTCGAGTGCATGAAAGCCTTGAAGTGCGAGTTTGGTGAAGACCACCACATTCACCTCTACACAGGATCCCGGCCAGGACCCTCGACCTTGAAAACGTTACGGCGCGCAGGGCTAGATGAGATCAGAATCCATCCTCCCCTCGAAGATTGGAACGATCTCCGGTGGCTTGGTTCCATTTTGGCAGAGGCAAAACATCAGGGCCTTGAGGCTGGGGTGGAAATCCCTGCCCTGGGGCCAGCACCTGGGATCCTGCTCGCGATTCAGAAGACTGGGGCCTTCCTCAACTTAAACGAGCTTGAATTCTCTGAGACAAATCAAAAGGCACTCAAGGAGATAGGGTTTGAGGCAAAAGACCTCTCTTGTGGCGCGATCGGGAGCGAGGAGATTGTCCGCGAGTACTTCATGGATCCAGAATTGAAGGTCCATTACTGCTCTTCCAAGTTCAAAGACGCAATCCAGCTAAGAGAACGGCTAAAACGGCGTGCCGATCGGACTTCTCGCCCATTCGATACGCCCACCGAGGACGGAACCATAATCTATGGGACGATAACACCTTTGGACCTGAATATCGCGCTCGATGTGCTGAATTGTCTGGGTGTCCCTCCAGAAATGTACTCGATCTGCGAAAAAAAGGTAGAGATCGCAGGCTGGATATTGGAAGATATCTCCGAAACGCTGAAAACGATCGGCTGCGAACTTGCCTTGGTAGAACGGTATCCACTTGATAACGGGTTTGTGGTGGAGGTAATACCCCTTTGACAGTCGATATGTGCCTTCTTTGGGGCGGCAGAGAAATTGGGCGAGATTTCCACTCTTTCAACCCCAAAATTAATAAATCCATAACTGCAAATTGGAGGGCGGTGAGCTTACAGGATGGCGGCGAGCGATAAAAACCATGAAGAACAGATTCGAGAGCGCTTAAGAAACTACCTCAAACGCGATGGAATGGGCATTCGGAAGGCTGTTCTGAAGTTGTTCTTGCATGATAGATCCTACACGACTGAAGAAGTTTACAATTACTTGGACAAAGAGGGCTTTGATGTGAGCTATCGCGGGGTGTCTGCCATGGTTGGACTTATGAACACGAGGCTTGGCATTCTCAGTATCGATGTATCTGGCGATCACAACGTTTACTCGCTTAAGTCCGATCACAAGAACATTGTGGGCGTCGTTCTGGGCGACTACTAACTTCGAATTTTGTTCGAGCTTTGAGCCTCAGAGTATCTGGGGCTCAACTGAGTGTTTTAGTTGTAATGTTCAATGATGCCGTTTGGATAAATCTATTACTATAACCTCACTCAATTAATTCTCTGCTATAGGCAGCTCAGTTGGGCGGCTCCCCACGTTTCATCCTATTCATATATTTCTTGAGCACCTGATCTGAGAGCAGGTTGATTGTTCGCAAAGCCAGATGTTGAACAGGCCCACAGGTCATCCTCTCGCTGTAGAACCGGTGGAGCTTTTTCAGGTGGCGGAGGTTGTATTCAAGACAGGTCCCCACAAGCTCCCAGTGTTCGGGCGTGGCCTGATCTTTCCCAAATCCTTTGGCATTCCCAAGCTTTGTCTCGCCGATGGGCGTAAAAAAGAGCGGCAACATCATTCCGGTGTAATCCCAGAGCGATTCCACAAGCTCTGTGGTCTTGACCACGTCTCCAATGGTTTCGCCAGGCAGTCCCATTACCAGGCTTGCGATCGGAAGCCAAGACTGCTCGTGAAATAGCGTGTAACATTCCCTCACGATCTCAGGCCAGATCTCCACTGAAGAAGGTTTTGCCTTGTTCTTCATGTGCTTTGCCAAAAGACTGGAGCTACCGGTCTCGATCCCGACCCAGGCCGACATGTACTTTTGATCGATCCCTACGCCCACAATCTCAGAGATCTCTTTTAGAGCGTCCTGGCCGTGATATACAGAGGCCATACTAACGTGAGAGACGTCGATGGTCCTTGGACCTAGCTTTTTAATTTCGGTGAACAGCTCTCTAAGAGGTTCCCTTTTAGGGGTGAGGTCATCAGACCCGTAGAGGAACGCGTCTTCACAATGGAGTATTAGGTCACCTTGCCCTTCTGCGATGTTCACCTTCGCATCTTCCAGAATTCTGGAAATCGGCCTGTGCCTGGTCTTTCGCATAGTGGGCGAACAAAAAGAGCATCCTCGACTGCATCCTCTCCCTATCTCTACGATCCCTCCGATGGTCGCGCCCCGATTGACCGGAATCTCGTCTGCGGAAACGATCTGGCCGCAGACCTCGTGAGGGATCTTTCTTCCTTCTATTATGTCTCTGCAGATTTGGGGAAAGTCGTGCTCGCCCTCGCCCATGTAGACAAGATCAACGCTGACGTCTTCGCCTCTTACCTCCCAAGATCCATTCCCGCCCACGATGATCTTGGGCCGGTACTTCTTGATAAGCGGATGGGCCACAAGCTCCAGGAACTTGGTCCTGTTGAAGGGCGCCCCCTTCTCGATCATTTCCTCGATCTCTCGGATGGCGATCTTGCCCATGGGGTCATCATGCGTTATCCCGACTATTTTGGTATCAGAACCTATCGCCTTGTCCAGATGGTCCGGATGGGCCACCATCACCTCGTCGCGTTTGAATCCCGATTCCAGTAGTGCGGCTTCGACTTTCCGCATCCCACAAGGCGCTAAGGTGGCAGATCCATCGGCCTTCGCTTCGACTGGCGGGCAGAACAACCACCTGAATATCCTCTCACTGATCAGAGAAACTGGAAGTATAGACGCAAACCCCAACATGACGCCACCATTGTAATTGCTCATCATGGTGGCATCGCTGGTGAGGACGATCCTTTTGCCTGACATCTGGCCACTTCCTTTTGTCCATCACAGATAACTGTGTTGAGCCGTGCATCCACAACTCTTTAATACACCTCCTTTTCTAGAAAAGAACGTGCGAAAGAAGTCTTTGTCCGAGATCAATGAGCGCATCCGAGACGGCAGCGTCCGAGTGGTAACCGCAGAGGAGATGCCGAATCTTGTAGACGAGCTCGGCACGGATGGAGCCGTGCGCGAAGTGGACGTGGTCACGACAGGGACATTTGGTGCCATGTGTTCTTCAGGCGTCTTCTTGAACCTGGGCCACAGCGACCCGCCCATAAAGATGGGAAAAACCTGGCTGAATGGCGTTGAAGCCTACGGAGGCATTGCAGCAGTCGATCTGTTCTTGGGTGCAACACAGCCTTCTTTGGACCGTGGGGACGAATACGGCGGCGCTCACGTGATCGAAGATTTGGTCGTGGGAAACGAGGTGGACGTAAAATCCCAAGGCGTCGTCACAGACTGTTATCCTCGGCTCGATATCGAGACTTCACTCCGGCTTGAAGATTTCAATCAGGCCACGATGGTCAATCCCAGAAACGCGTATCAAACATATGCTGCTGCCACCAACACCACGGATAGAACCATTCACACTTATATGGGCACTCTTCTTCCACGCAGCGGAAACATCTCATTCAACGGGGCTGGAGCCCTAAACCCCATATGTAACGATCCTGATTTTGAGTACATCGGAATCGGAACCCGGATATTCCTATGTGGCGCTCAAGGTTACATAATCGGCTCGGGAACACAGCACCACCCTCAGAGTGGTTTTTCCAACCTGATGGTGAAAGGCGACCTGAAAGGGATGAATAACGATTACCTTAGAGCAGCAACTTTGCAGGACTACGGCCCGTCTCTTTATGTCGGCTTAGGCGTGCCGATCCCTGTTCTGAACGAGAATATCGCCAAAAAGACTGCGATCAGGGACAAAGACATAACGACCGAGATTTACGACTACGGCGTTCCAAGACGGTCTCGCCCGGTCTTAAAAGCGGTAACCTACGAAGATCTATACTCAGGCGTTGTGGAGATAAATGGAAAAGAGGTGAACGCCTCACCACTTTCGAGCCGCTACGTTGCAAGAAAGATTGCCTGTGCTCTTCGCGACCAGATCCTTCAAAGTGAATTCTTCCTTTCTGCGCCTGTGGAACCGTTGACCCTTGAGGGCAAAAACGAGCCCATGAGACAGACCAAAGAGTATCCTTTGGTTGGGGATGTCATGGGCCGAGATGTGACGACAGTCCATGCCGACATCGGAATAGATGAAGCGGCCCAGATAATTGTTGGCAGCACCTTCGATCACCTGCCGGTTGTATCCGACGAAGAGAAGATCATAGGAATTGTGACGGCTTGGGATATATCCAAAGCAGTAGCTAACGGCCATGTTTCCAAGGTTTCTGGCATAATGACAAAGAAAGTCTTCATAGCCAGCCCAGAAGAGCCTTTGGAACTGGTTGCAAGAAAGCTGGATCATCACAAAATATCGGCTCTGCCGGTGGTCGACAAAGAGGACCACGTAGTCGGGATGGTAACCACCGATCACTTGAGCCGGCTCTTTAGCAGGGGGCGATCTGATTGAAACTTATGCTTCATGTGGATCCTGATATCATTCGCCAGCCCGTGATCGCATCCGTCATCTTGGAGACTGAAGCGCTCATCAACATAGAGCGGGCAAAAGTGGATGCCGTCACCGGCGAGATTTTGGTGGGCGTATCTCAGGACAAATGCATCGAAGTGAAGAAGGCCTTCGAGAATAGGGGTGCCAAGGTATTCATCCTGAAGATGCCGGTGATAAAAAACGATGACGAGTGCGTCCACTGCGGGGCTTGTATCTCGATATGTCCAACTGGAACTTTCAGGTTCGAAGATTCTTTAGTGGTGGCAGATCCGAGCAAGTGCGTCCAATGTGGGGCTTGCATAACAGCATGTCCCCAGCGAGCCCTCAAGCTGGCCTTGAAATGATCTTATTAGTCGAGAACCAATTAGATGAAACTAATTGGTTCTCTCCAGAATTCCTTCAGTCGGACTTCCCATGAAAATGGTCAGATCATGGGTCCGAGACATATCGATTTTCATGTTTCGGGCATGAGTTCATGAATCATGGATATTTGAGTTTTTTTAAGCCCCATGCATATCGATTTTCGTTTTACCTGGGCGTTCAGTCTGAGGGACAGAGCACGCACAAAACCTTACACAGATCCTCGTCCAAATCCTTGAGCAACTTTCTCAGTTTCTCATCCTTCATCCTCTCGTTTAGGTAACTGAGTCTCATTACCACATCTTCTATCTTGGAACTTGCTTCTTCGCGACCTGCTCTTGTGGTAGAATAATATATCTCGCTGTGATCTCTGCTCACCTCGATGCCGAAGAAATCGTAAGATTGAAGCCCCTTAAACTCCAAGATTACGGGTTTGTAGGTTTTACGCAGTCGGGGTGTGTAGAAATCCTCGATCATTTTCCTCAAAAGTTTGTGGTTGATATATCCAAGGTCGGTCCTGAGATATCCTTGTCCGTGGATGTACCTCGAATAGTAAGCGTTGTATTTCAAAGTGGAGGTGAGATCAGATACCATCTTTAGCCTGAAATCCCAATCTTCTCGAAAATCCCCTGGGACTTCACTCAATATGTGCCTTGCCTCCATGATCAAGCCGTTGTGGAATTTGATTATGACTTGATCAACACCGGTCCTCTCTTCCCTGATCATGACATCTTCGACGCCCCAGCCAAAGGCCTCTTTAGCGGCCTCCTTCGAGCTGCCAAGAGAATCGAAATGTCGCAGCACCTCCAGCAGATCGCCCATCGTTTCCATCTTTAACGAGTTGGTTCTCGATCGGGATAAATGTTTTGTCGCATTTTCGCTCGTTTGAAGATGCAAAGTGCATTTGTCATCATCTGTCGTCATTTCGATCCAGATGTCGCCATAGTTTTTTTATATATCTTAGTCATTAGTAAGGTAAAGGTGTTAAGATGATAGAAATAACAGATTCTGCGGCAGAGGTGCTGATGGCAAGCCAAACAGAGGGCAAAGTGATCAAGGTTTACAAAACCAGTATGCCAGATGAGCCACCCACCTACGCCATAGGCCTTGCGCCGTCACAGGAGAAAGATATGATCTTCGAGAGTAAGGGAATCGAGATCTACATGAGTCCTATGGACGCCGATGAGATGCAAGTTGCCGTGGTCGACTACATAAACGATGAGAGAGGCAAAGGTTTCATGATTTATGCGGGCCAGCCCGACCGTTGCGGCTCGCTCAGCTATGACGAGTGCGGTAACGATAGCTGCAACGGGTAAACTACCCCCCTCTGAAAAAGGAGGCTTTCTGTAGCCCTGGAACTTTTTCTGCCTTGGTTAAGCAGAACAACCCCGGAACGCCAGGCTGGTTTACAACAGCCCCAAGATCAGCAATGTTCTTTGCACCGTTGTAGTTTGCATCACCGCTCCAACCACACGATGGACACGAAAACTCCTTGCCTTTCCTGTCTCCGACATGATGACATTGATGGCAGGTCTTGCTCGTATACGCAGGTTCCACTAGAAACACCGGAACGCCAGCAGCAAGCGCTTTGTAGCTGATGAACTCTTTCATCTGGTAGAACGCCCACGTATGGAGCGATTTTATTCGACGGTTAGAAGTCTGTATGATCCCGGACAGGTCTTCCAACGCTATCGCAGACTTGGTTTCGATGGCACCCTGGACGATTCTTTTGCTGATCCCATGGTTAACCCATTTCTGGAACCTTTGCTCCTTACCCGACAGCCGTTTCAGAAGCTATCTTGCATCTCCATCTGGAGCTTCTTGTGCCCTTCGAGGCTTTCTTTTGGAGGCTGGCTCGCAGTTGGGCAAAATGGTTTCTCACTCTCTTAACTTCTGATCCTGAGTACGTCTCACCTTCCGATGTTACTGCAAGATCTGTTATCCCCAAGTCAACTCCGAGTACCTTATCCGTCTTGATAGGATCTGGAGCTTCGGACTTGACTTGGATGTTCATGTAGTAACCAGATTTTTCCTTTACCAACGTTGCTGATGTGGGTTTCTGGCCTTTCAACAGGTTCCTCTGATAGTTTCTGATATCAAGGGGTATTCGCTCCCTGCCATGCAATAGGGTTAAGCTCACCTGTTCATCGGCTTCGCGGTACTGAAAGATCCTCTGATCGTAGTCGATACTGGTAGGCTGGAACCCTTCGATCTTGTTCTTACCAGCTGTCTCTTGCGGTTGGCGGCTACTCTGGCTATAGCTCGGATAGTCAAATTGGAAGACAAAACGTACTTCGCCCTTACGTCCTGGTAGATCAAGTGTTGAATCCGAATTTTACCCCTGATTTTGGGATCAACGTTCTGATTGATCCATGTACAAGCATCTGCAAAAGTTTTCAAAGTTTCCTCGATGGCCACCACATGCGTCTCAGAGGGTTTAAGCTTGCACCGAACGGTTAACACCTGTTCTGTCATTGTATCACCGGTGATCTTTCAGCCTCAAATGATCTTCGGTTCAAAGAGGCAGGGGACATATGCACATGGACACATTCATCCCACGACTAAAGTCGCGGGCATCCTGCTACATTCGGCGTGATTTGAAACTTCCAACTTATCGACCTTTTTGGTTTTTGAGCCGTCAGTAGATCAGGAGCGTCCCTGTGACTATTAGGGATAAGGCGATTGCCGTTCTCACGAACTTCAAGGCTGAAGAGATGTCGGAAGGGATTGGATCTTTGCCATTTCCCACGATGTATACCCCAGGCTTTTCCAATCTGATTCCCAAAGCTCCGGCAGCTGCCGCCATGGGCCATCCAGAGTTTGGGCTTGGCGGGTTTGCCCGATCCCTGAACGCGGTTTTCAGGATCTTTCCTGCTCGTCTAGGCATAGAGATCGCCATGATCGGAAGGCTCAGCCTTGCTGGAATCCAGTTTGCCAGGTCGTCTAAGTTGGCAGACGCCCATCCCAAATCTTCCAGCTCGTCGGTCTTGTATCCTAACATGCTGTCGAGCGTGTTTATGGCCTTGTAAGCAAGGGCCGCCTCTACCCCCAGGCCCAAAGGTGCGAATATCAGATAATAAAAGAGCGGCGAGACGACGGTGTCCACGTAGTTTTCTGATAGTGACTCTATCACCGCAGAAGATGCCTGTGATTTGGACAGATGGCCAGGATCTCGACTGACCAATGCTGGAAGCATCGTCTTTGCCCCATCCGGGTCCTCGTCGATCATCTTTCCTATCTGGGCAGAAGTTTCCAGGAGACATCTGATGGCGATCGTCGACTTGAGAAGGTAGGCCGAAACGAAAAGTCCAAAGATCAATCCAAGGATCGGAACGATTCTTGCAACCTCGATCAACAGGTGACCTGCAATCACCACAGAAAATATCACGAGAAACGCGATTCCAATCCCGCAAATTCGCGAAGGGCTCGCTCTCTTTCGCAGAGTCGCGATCATCTTTCCCATCAAGACCACGGGATGAAACTTGACGGGAGGCTCTCCTAGGATCAAGTCTATTGCCACGGCGAGAAGCAAGACTGCCAACGCCCAATGAACTTGGAGAAATTGAAGAGATTGAATCGTCAGAGCCATTTTGTCACCTCTTTCCAGGCGATAGAGACGTCTTCGCCTTGGATGAGCGCTTCTATCACGGCTTTTGCAACCTCTTCTCTGTGAACTACAAAGCAGTCTTCACAACACCATTCGCCATCCACAAAACGCCCTCCAGTCCTCTCGTCTTTGCATGGATAGAATGGACAAAAACATAAGGTGCAGTCTTGATCTGGAAAATGGCAAGGGTATCTGTCACAACTTAACCTTTGCATCCAAGCACCCTTCCCAAAGCTCTCGCCAGACGCGTGTTTTCTTCTCGGTCTCTGACGGCAAACCTGATGTATTCGTCACCTAAGCCCGGAAAAGAGATGCAGTCTCTCACCAGCACTTTTTCGGCCACCATTCGCTCCGTTATCTCGGTTGACGTGAACCCTGTGCTGCTCACCTTAGCCAGTATGAAGTTGACTGTGCTCTCAACTGGATCGAGGCCCAACTGCCTCAGCTCATTGGTTAGCCAGAAAAGTTCCTCACCTATTTTCTTTCTGCTCTTTTCGAGGTGATCTTCCTGTCCCAGAAGATAAGCTCCCGCCGCCGAAGCAAGAGAGCCTATGCTCCATGGAAGGCGAGTTTGGTTCATCACGTTTGCCATCTCGTTTCCTGCAACGCCAAACCCAAGCCTTAAACCCGGGACTCCAAACGACTTGGTAAGCGATCTTGTCACAAAGAGCCGTTCCATCTTTGGGGCAAGCTGGGTTACGCTCTCGTTGGGATCGGATAGCTCTATGAACGCTTCGTCCACGAGGAGGAAAGTTTCCTGTCGTTCGCACCTCTTGGCCAACTTTTCTATCTGGGATTTGGCAAGCAGAGTTCCGGTGGGGTTGTTGGGATTGCAGACAAAGACCGCTTTGACATCCTGAAGGGTTGCGTCGTCCAGGAATTCGTCTGGATCTTTTGGATGGAAAATCCCGCCATCAAGCCTTTCTATCCGAGCTCCAAAGAGTCTGGACTGGGTTTCGTACTCACCAAAAGTGGGGTTTAGAATAGCCACTCTGTCTCCTTCTCCGATGACCAATTCTGCAAAGAGCCTGAACAATTCTGAAGAGCCATTGCCCGGAACGATGTTTTCGATAGGCACCCCAGCGAATTTTGCTGCGGCCTTTCTGAACTCGGCATAATCGTTATCTGGATAGTGGCATACTGCCTTCATCTCTCGCGCGATCAGCTCCTCTAGAGGGGGAGATCCCAAGGGGTTTATGTTGGCGCTAAAGTCCAGCAAATCACTCTGATCAATTCCCATCTCTGAGGCGATCTTCCTTACCCGACCACCGTGGTGGCAAGCCTTAGCAGAAGCAAAACTCTTTCGGATGTTCTGTATCATGGATCGATTTCCCCTCACAAGTCTTTTCACATTTCAAGCTGGCGGACTGTTCTCAACCTAAATGGATCTTTCTCAATCCGCATGGATGCCACATAACAAACGCATAACCATCCATGTTCGACCCCCAAAAACCGATGTACGCCTTCATCTTCGTAGCCGCGCGAAAGACCCTGGTCTTTAGGCCGGGGAGGAGCGCGTGCCTACACCACCGTTAAGTATATACCATCTAACCATCCACTATATGAATGTGCTTAGGACGGTAACATTCAAGCTGAAGCTGGCTAACCAGGATCGGCGTACCCTTCTCGATACGATGAGGGCGTACACCAATGCATTCTCTGCATCCGCAACGTGGGGATTTGAGAACGAATCCTGGAATAAGGTCGACAATCACAACGCCACATACAAGCTTGTTCGTCAAACCAATCCTGAGCTTTCTGTCATCGTTGGTACAAGGGACTAGAGATTGCGCATGTGAGGCACTCAAGGCAGTCAAATGCAAGTCGCTTCCGGAACGAGAGACGTTTGCTGCGATGAGATATAATCAAAGAGTAATCACCGTGAACCTGATTCGCGGCATTGCCACCATCGCATCCACCAAAGGACGGATCAAAACTACATTCAAAATCCCTGATTGTTACCAAGACTACTTGACCTGGAAAATCAAGTCTTCGACAATATCTTATGATAAGCGGTCGAAGACGTTCTACCTCCGCGTTTCTCTTGAACATCCAGATCCAGAACTCACTCAAGATATCAAAATTCTTGGTATCGATCGTGGGATTGTGAACATAGCAGTCTGGCTCCGATAACACTTTTTACAACTCGAAGAAGGTGAAAAACACCAGAGCAAAGCATGCCCACCTTAGAAGAGAGTTGCAGTCCAAAGGCACTCGGTCGGCAAAACGGAAGCTAAAGAAGCTTTCGGGCCGAGAAAGACGGTTTGTGACTGACGTCAACCATTGCATATCGAAGCAAATCGCAAACTCGGAACACATGGTGTTTGCTCTTGAAGATCTTAGCAAGATCCGAGTTCAGAAGCGAAGGGGAAAGCAGTTCAACCGAAAGCTCAACAGCTGGTCGTTCTACCAGCTTGAGCAGTTTATCCAGTACAAAGCAGAAACTCTCGGAAAGCATGTTCTCCTTGTGGATGCCAGGTACACCTCGCAGAAATGTTCTGAATGCGGACATATCTACAAAGGAAATCGTGAAAGATATCTCTTCCGTTGCCGCAAATGTGGGTTTGAACTCCATGCTGACCTCAATGCTTCTCGTAACATTGCTCAGGCGGGTATATCTTGCTTGGGTAGGCTGCCTGTCAACCAGCCAATCGTAACGGCTTAAAGCCAGTTACAAGCCACCCCCTTCAGGGGGTGGTAGTTGACAAACTTAAATGGATGCGTATTAATTGAAAAATTTGCTGAGTCAAACAGCGCACCCCGCAGCAAGCTGCGGGGCATGTTCGCGCCGGTACATCAGCTTGTCAAATTCTAGCAAATTCATCTGCTTGTAGCCCACCCTCTCTTTAGTAATTCCTTATGCCCCAACATAATTGCGAATTGTGTCTGACATCGCCTTTCTCAGCTCAATTATCCACACAGATGCAACAATCCTTAAGTCGGTTTGGTGACCATCCCAACCGCAGCAAGCTGCGGGGTATTCATTTTAAAATAATATGCTCATTATACTAAATTGTAATCCGAAAGGGTTTTATGTTCTATGGGAGACTACCGAGCAAACCAGAGTATAGAAGGAGGTCAAGCATGGATCAGAGCAGTTTTGCCGTCGAAGACATGCAGAATGTCCAGATCAAAATCGGCAAGATAGCGAAGGTGGTGGAGGAATGGGATCTGCCCATGGATCCGTTCCCCTATCCAACTATCGCGGCTCTCCAAGACAGGGACTTCAAGATCATGAACAGGTACACAGGGTTCTACTCACCAATTTGTGATAGGTGTACCCTTTATACCTATAGCCCCTATGACCTGACCGGTGACAAGCTTGGCCCCATCAGGAAGACGGATGTTAGCTTTGATCCGACTAATATCGAACGGAAAACCAGGGTGAAGAAGTAAGGTGATTGAGATGGCAGTCGACACTACCAAGAATGCGGTTCCCTTCGAGATGGCCCAGATTCCAGGGCCCGAGATGGCCAAGGCCTACAACACCAAAGTTATTGGCGCTATAATCAAGAAGGCCAAGAGGCCTCTTTTGGTCGTTGGAGCAGAGTTCTTCGAAGATCCCGTTATGTTCGACAAGGCGATCGAGATCGGCAAGACCGGTGTTCCCATTGCAGCAACGGCCCATTCCATCAAGGGTTTCATTGAGAGGGGATACACCGACAACGTTCACATGATCGGACTTCACCCTTTGACCAATTACCTTCGGTTCGAGGATTGGGATGGTCTTGATGGCAACGGTCAGTACGACGTGGTAATCTTCGCGGGGATTTTCTATAAATTCTCCAGCGCCATGTTCTCGACGTTGAAGAACTTTAACAGAAATATCAAGAGAATCTCCATCGACAGGTATTATCACGTCAACGCCAACATGACCTTCGGCAACCTGGCATTCGACCAGGATGTTTACCATGAGGCGGTCGACGAGGTAATTGGAATACTGAAAAAGTAAATTATTATTTTTTCTTTTTAGGAAAAAGGAGATGTAGAAATGGCAGAAAATATCGAACTGGACATGTCCCCCATGTACGAGGGGGAGCGCATCAGGAAAGGCGACATCTGGGTAGAGATGGGCGGCCCCAAGGCAGACGGGTTCGAGCTTTCTATTGCAGTGGGAATGGACGAGATCGAGGACGGCAAGGTCACCATCAAGGGACCTGACCTGGGCGATATCGAGGAAGGTACCACCATCCCCTTCGGCATGATCTTCAAGGTTGCCGGCGAGCTCATCGAGACAGATCTTGAAGCCATCATCGAGAGGAGAAACCACGGTCTGATCTCTTACGTCCACGGTCTTATGCATTTGAACCAGAGAGATTCCGTCTGGATGAGGGCTGGACTAGACCTCAAGAAGGCAGGCGTAACCTCCTTTGATCAGATCTTCAAGAACGTCATGGTCCTTTACAAGGCCGAGATGCCATTCATCGAGAAAATAGAAGCAGTCGTACTGACCTCACCCGAGGCAGTGATCGGGGGACTGGACGAAGCTCACGCCAAGTACACAACCAGGGACGAGCGTGCCAAGGGCCTTCACGATGAGGATGTCGACGTATTCTACGGATGCACTCTCTGTCAGGCTTTTGCACCCACCAGTGCTTGCTGTGTCACTCCTGAGAGACCGTCTCTGTGCGGTGCTATCACTTGGTTTGACGGCAGGGCCGCCGCCAAGGTAGACCCCGAAGGACCCCAGTTCCCCATACCCAAAGAAGGTCTGATCGACGAGATCAAGGGCGAGTACGAGTCCATCAACAAGATGGCCGAAGAAAAGTCCGGCGGCGAGTACAACAGGATGGCTCTGTACACATTCTTCGATGCACCCCACACCTCTTGTGGATGTTTCGAGACCATCGGCTTCTACCTGCCTGAGGTTGACGGAATAGGCATCGTAGACCGTGACTTCAGAGACCCCACACCCAACGGCCTTCCCTTCTCAACCATGGCAGGCCAGGCTGGCGGCGGCAAACAGACAGTCGGTTTCCTGGGCATGGGAATTCTGTACTACTTCTCTGCCAAGTTCCTACAGGCCGACGGCGGCTGGAGAAGGATCGTTTGGATGCCAAGCCATCTCAAGGAAAGAGTAAAGGAAGGTATCGACGAGGACATGTTCGACAAGATCGCCACCGAGAAAGAGGCGCCGGACGTGAACTCTCTTAAGAAGTTCCTGCTCAACGTAGATCACCCCGTTGTCGAAGGTGTTGTGAGGCCTGTCGACGACAAGGCAGTCACCGAGGGCTGGACTATAGAAGACCCCTCCGAATTCGAGGACGATGTAATCGCCTTCATCGAAGAATCTGGCGGCGACATTGACGTCGATGCGATAAAGGAGAAACTCCTGATGAGCGAAGGTCAGTTCATGCAGGTTATCGGGTACCTGCAGGACGAAGGCATTCTGGAGTAAAAACTTATATTAGCTCACTTGATATTATGGGTGTAGGAGGTTATAAGAATGGCCAAAAAACTGAGCCTTAAGTTGAAGAAGAAGGAACCTGCAGCAGCACCGGCAGCAGCAGGAGCAGCACCCGCATTCGCAATGCCCGCAGCAGGCGGTTCTGCTGGATCCATCAAATTGGTGCTGAAGGACGCAAAGGTCAATATCGAAAAGGTGACGCTCGCAAAGTGAGCATCCTCACCTTTTTCCTTTAGTATATTTTAGAGTAGTAGAGGGAGATATTATGGCTAAGAAACTGAGCCTTAAGTTGAAGAAGAAGGAACCTGCAGCAGCAGGAGCAGCACCTGCAGCACCCATGTTCGCCGCACCTTCCGGTGGCGCTGGGGGCATTGTCTTAGAGCTAAGAGGTGCTGACATCAATATCAAAGAGGTCGTCATAAAGCCCGCAGGAGCGCAGAAGGCGGCCAAGAAGAAGGGCAAGAAGAAGTGATGTAGGTTGAACTTATCCTCTAGGAAAATTATGCCAAGTATTCCTGCAAAGGGACTACTTAGAGTGATCTCAGTTGAGATCACTGGCGTGATTTTCCACACTATGAGGATGTAAACCTGCTTAGTCTGGGTGGGCGATCCTTCGATCTGCCTTCCAGATGTATTCTCCTGTTGCCGCCCGAGTAGGAACTGACATTTGAGGAGGGAGACACGAAATGTATTTGAAGGGCGCAAAATTCCTTGCCGTTGAAACTAATGTCGAGTTGGACGTCGACATTAGCAGGGGCGTTGTAGGACCTGTTTTCGCCCGTTCCGTCTTAAAAGAAGACCTAATCCATGTAATCCGATCACTTCCTCATCACGGGCCTGCTCTTATCGGTGGCAGTTAATCAAGGATTATTTGGCCTATGGGGAGATCAATATGGGAGAGAAGAAGAACATAAATTTGTCCGACTTAAATAAATCATTAGCGGATATGAACGTTAAGTCCCTCGAAGGGGTTACCATCGAGGGCGATATAGAGCTGGAGATTGAAACTGGAGCTGGTGGCGGCGTTGGCCCTCTTTTTGCTTATTACTTTGGCGGAGAGGTCGCAAAAATCGCAGTTCAGCTCGTCAACATGGCAAAGGCATTCGGCTATCCCGTCGAGAGTCTGCTTCAGCCTGTTGCCATGGCACAGGCAATTTCACCTGCACCAGCAGACCTGACAAAGGCTGCGCCAGCAATCCCTGCGTTCAAGATACCTAACACACTGAAGGCTGCCAAGTTCGAGGTAGGAACCGACAAGTCCTGGAAGACTCCGATCCAAGAGGTTCAGCTCGGAGCGACCAAGGCAGAGGGTGGTTCAAGAGGTCACGTCATAAAGATCGGCGGCGAGAAAGCGTTGCCCTTCTTCTACGACGCAGCAATGCCAAACAGACCCGTTGTCACAATTGACGTTTTCGACATGCCGATCGGCATGGCAAAGGCTGTCAAGATGCACTACGGAGACGTCATGGAAGATCCTGCCGAGTGGGCTAAGAAGGCCGTCAAAGAGTTCGGCGCCGACCTGGTAACTACTCACCTGATCAGCACCGATCCTCTGCTCAAAGACACCTCCGCCAAGGAAGCTGTCAAGGTTGTGGAAGATGTCCTCCAAGCCGTTGACGTTCCCATCTGCATCGGTGGCAGCGGCAACCCAGAAAAGGACGCAGAAGTGCTGACCAAGGCCTGTGAAGTGGCCCAGGGCGAGCGCGCCCTCATCGCCAGTGCCAGCTTGAACTTGGACTGGGAAGCCATCGGCAAGTCCTGTGTCGAGAACAATAACGTTTGTCTAGCCTGGACTCAGCTTGAGATCAACGCCCAAAAGGAGCTTGACAGAAAGTTGATGAAGGTTGCAGGAGTTCCAAGAGACTCCATCGTGATGGACCCAACCACCGCAGCACTCGCCTACGGTCTGGACTTCGCTTACTCCAATATGGAGAGGACCAGACTGGGCGGCCTTAAAGGCGACAAAGAGCTGAGCTTCCCGATGTCCTCTGGTACCACCAACGCATGGGGTGCCAGAGAGGCTTGGATGGTGAGATCACCAAACAAAGATGACTCTGACTGGGGTGACAGGATGCTCAGAGGCCCCTTGTGGGAGATCATAACTGGATTCTCGCTGGCCGTCGCTGGTGTCGATTTGTTCATGATGATGAACCCCATCGCTGTGACCTACTTGCAGGAGATAACCCAGTCTCTGATGGGCCTCGTCAAGGCTGAGACACCGGACACCACCAACTGGATAGGAATGGGGGTCTGATATCAATGAAAGAAAACAGCCCGCTCAATCTTTACAAGTTCCTGCCTCAGACCAACTGCGGCGAATGTGGTGAACCGACTTGCATGGCTTTTGCCGCAGGCCTGATCGCCAGAGAGAGGACCATCGACGAGTGCAAGCCGCTCTTCGACCCGAAAAAGCAGAAGAAGTACGCCAAGAAGCTGGCCAACCTCAAAGAGACCATCGCTCCCGAGGTTGCTCTGATCTACGCTGGAACCGGCGACCTGCAGGTCAAGATCGGTGGCGAAGATGTCATGTACCGCCACCAGATGACCTTCTTCAACGGGCCACCATTTGCTTATGATGTGACTGACGACATGGAAGAGGCCGCTCTCGTAGAAAGGGTCAAGGCCATCGCCGAGTGGAGAAAGTTTTACATCGGCAGCTGGGAAAGCGTGGAGATGATCGCAGTCAGGGGCGTCACCGGCGATGCTGACAAGTTCGCAAAGTGCGTCAAAAAGGTCCAAGAGACTACCAAAAAGCCCTTGATTCTCTGCTCTTTCGACCCCAAGGTCCTGAAGGCGGGCCTTGAAGTGGCCGCTGAAAATAGGCCCATAATCTATGCCGCCAACAAGGACAACTGGAAAGAAGTAGCTCAGCTGGCTTATGACTACAAGGTCCCCGTCACAGTGAGCGTGCCTTTCGACCTGGATGGTCTTAAGAGCATGGCCCAGACCTTCCGAGAGATGGGAATCGAGGACATTATAGTCGATCCAGGGTTTGCGCCAAATGGCAAGAAGCTGCAGGAGACACTCCATAACTTCATAAAGCTCAGGAGAGCTGCCACCGAAGATAGCCAGAAGGACTTCAACTTCCCGGTCATGGCTCTGCCAATCGTTGCTTGGGCCACCACTGATGACCCTGTGAGGGCTTCCTACTGGGAGAGCCTCCTTACCTCGACCTTCGTATGTCGTGGTGCGGACATAATGGTCAAGCACTGCATCGAGCCACACGGCGTCATGGTGGACATGCACCAGAGGTTCAACATCTACACAGATCCTCGAACTCCAGTGCAGGTCAAGCCCGGCGCTCACAAAGTTGGAAAGCCGACCGACGATTCACCGGTATTCATTACCACCAACTTCGCCCTGACCTACTACACAGTAGAGTCCGACCTGGCGTCCAACAGCATCGACGCTTACCTGGTCGCAGTCAATACCGAAGGAATCGGCGTACAGGCTTCTGTGGCCGGCGGCCAGATCACCCCTGGTAAGATCAAAGAGATCCTGGACGAGGAAGGCATCATCCCTGAGAAGAGAGGCAACAATGCCATCATCCTTCCGGGAATGTGCGCCAAGTTCACCGGCGAGATCGATGAGCTGTACGGATACAAGGCTGTGACAATGGCCGGTCCAGAAGACTCTGGTCGTATCCCCGGTTGGATGGAAACCAACTGGCCACCAAAGTCTGAGTAAATTCGAATATTGTGCCCCAAAAAGGGCACAAATTCTATTATTTTTAGTCTAGTTCTTCGGGCTCGCCAGGAGCCAAAAGCAGCTCTTTGAAAAGGAGTATCTCGATCACCTGGGCCACATAATGCCTCTGTTGATATCTTTGGATATCCTCGTTCATCTTAAGCTCGCTTTCTATCTGGACCCTGATAAGAGCAAGCCTCAGATCGCGCATCTTTTCTTTGCTCAGCTCTAACGAACATATATCTTTCAAGAGTCTTGGAAGACTCAAAGGATCTTTCAGCACTTTTGCCATGAGCAATATGTACCGCTCTGGCTCATCAGGTTTTGCTTCACCAGTCAGAGTTGACAAATCTGATATTGAATATTTTTCACCATCTATAGTGACATAATCCATCATACCTCACCTCAAAAATCGAAGTTAACTATACCTATCAAAGATCGATTCGCAAATTTTCAAGTCTTTGGCAGTGTTTACGTTTAAGGCCAGTTCGATCCGGTCCAAGACCAGATGGTGGTCTTCCTGTTCAAACCTTATGCACATCCCATCCAGGACGTTCACGCCAGCCGGGGCTATGAAACGTCCTTCATAGTTGAAGAGTGCATCCGGTTTGGTTCCGATCTTGCCGTGAATCTCGAGTGGAACGTGGACAGAAAGTGCCGGTTCTGGAACATTGTCGTAAACGTCTAAGATCTCGTCCACGATATCGCCATTGAGTAACGGAAGGTCCGACATTACGATCATCACGGGGTTTTGGATATTTGCCTTTTCTACGGCGAATATCATGTCTGGGACGTAACCTTCGCCAGGAGTATCGATAATCTCTACATTTCTATCGGCAACCCATTTCCTGGTTTTTGGCACGTTTGGGGTAACCGCGACGAATATTCTGTCGATTGATGACTCTTCCAACGCTTTTAAGACGTAATCTATGAGCGGCCGTCCCAAAAGCTCAACCATGGGCTTTTCACCCATATCGAGCCTGGTACCAAGCCCACCTGCCATCACCACGGCATCCATGAAATGACGCTCCAAAGAGACGCAATCGTGACCAGAGATACTGCCCTTGAAATCTCGTTGGTGGCCCCAAAACCGTCACCTGTGGAACCGCCAAAGTTTCTCTTAGATACGATGACCATGTAGCCTGCCGATATCTGGGCAAGGGCCAAGGTTGCAAGCCCCAATGCCCCCATCGCAATCCCGCATATGGGTGCTGCTATGACGAGCCCCACCAGAAAGTCGGATTTTGTGGTGTTCTTGATGGCGATCTGGCCAAATCCCTCGTGAAGCGGGCTTGAGAATGCAGCAAAGGCGATCATGGACTGTTTGGCTGAGACCTCTGCTGTTATCAGCGCTAAAGGCAAAAGGGCCAGGGGTATGACGGAAAGCGAGGCAAAGACTGCTAAAATTGCGATCACGACAAAGACCATCCCGCCGGTGCCTATGTAGACATCTTTCATGGCGCTGATCTTCTTTTCAACAGTAGTGTGGGCAGTGACTCCGTCACCAAAATCTGCCAGACCGTCGGCGTGATTGACCCCGGTGAGCTTGTATATCAGGGCTATGACGAGAACCGCCACCAATTCAGGTGGTACAACTTGGGTCAAAGCCAAAGCCAAAACGGCGTATATGAGACCGAGCACTGCGCCCACCAGAGGAAATAGGTAGATGTGTTTCATCAGAGCGTCGATCCCTTCCATGGTTATGCCCACCGGTATGGTGGTGAGAAACCCAAATCCCGATCTGAAAGCTAACGCGAGATCTTTCAGCCCAACACCGCCCTGGTGTACATGTTCGCAGAAACTCCGCCAATCAGCCCGGCTATCACGTCGTCCATGAAAGGCCCAAGCACGCCCAGAATTCCTGGTTTTGCCTTGTCATATCTCACGTAGTCGAAGGATCCTTTGTATCCTCCCACGTACTTGGCGATCGCCATGCCTATCACCTCATCCGCGATGAGATAGGTCAGGTCTTTTTCGTAGTCGGAGCTGGGCATGTTGGGCAGGTTTGCCTTCTCTCCTTCCTTTTCCAAAAGAACTCCTGCATATATGAGGAGACAAAGGTTGGGGTCAGAGAAGGCCAAGTCCAGCTCTCGCCTGAAGACGATGTCTGCTTTCGTTCGAGTCTCGACGCCTGGATGTGGCACGTAAAGCTCCAAAGCGGCGTTCACAATGTCGTCGAGGGATATGCCCTCGGCCTGAAGTACTTCTCGAATATCCCTACCAGAGGCCATGTATATCGTTAGGTAAGATTATCTGACTGGATAAAAGTGTATCTTAAAGCACAAACGGGTCGGTGCGAAGTTATTTAAAGTTTCATCTTCAGATTACCAGGCTGGGATTTTCATGAAGACTCTAGTCAGGATATTTGTCGATCACGAACATTTAGGTCGCGTGATTAACACACTAACCGAGGTCGGAATAACCGGGTTTTACCTCTATGAGTACAAAGGCATGTCGCCTTCTACATGGAAGGACTTCAGATTAAGGGAAGACCCTGAGATGACAATCGAAGCCATCAGGCATCACGCTGAGTCTGGGGTGATGGTGAACACTGTGGTTGAAGACTGTGACCCCCTTGTCAAAGCCCTGGAACAAGCTTTAAAAGGGATAAGGTATACGGTAATGGGCCACAAGGTTTCGATTATGAGGGTCAGAGGAGATTAAACATCCATGCCAGGTCTTAAAGAAGGCGTTGAGTCGGTTCTCGGCGCAGTAAGGAATGCTTTGAGGATGGAAGGCGGTGATGTCGAACTGGTCGATGTCAGCGACGAGGGCATCGTCAAGGTGAGGCTTATGGGGAGCTGTGCTGGTTGCCCTTTCTCCCAGATGACTCTTAAGAATTTCATAGAACGAGAGCTGAAAAACAACGTCGCGGGCGTAAAGGAAGTTGTGGCGGTATAGATATCTTCTAAGGTCATATCTCCGTCGCATTGATCTAATGCGGCGAGATGTGTTCTTTTATATTACCAAAAAGTTCAATCGATGATTAAATGAGTGAGGAGTAACCTGTGTTTCCAAGCAAGAAAGTTCAAACTTTGATCGGGTCCAAGATCAAAGTAGAGATGAAGGGATCAGAACATCAAGTTTTGGAGGGAATCCTCAACAGCGTGGACGATTACCTGAACCTCCATCTCCTCGAAACCGTAGAGGTTGTAGATGGTGAAAGAGCGCGATCGCTAGGTTCAGTGATACTTCGCGGCAATAACATAATCCTCTTAAGCCCTGTTGAGTGAGCGTCCGGGTGTCTAGATGTACGAAGAGGCACTGGAGCACATAAAGTCCTGTGAGGAGGGCGTTCTGCAGAGCGATCTGTGGAAGGTCCTCGATATCGATTCTCGTAAATGTTCCCGCATCGTCTTGACGTTGCTGAAAAAGAACCTCATAATCAGGGAGCCAGAATCGGCCAACGGTGTCAGGACTTATCGGTTGCTCTATGCGGATGTGGCCTGTGAGAAGAATAAGTTCAAATGTCTCTTAGCGGGCGATACCTTTGAACCTTGCGCAGGTTGCATAAAAGAATGTGTCCCAGAGCACTGTCCCGAGCTTAGCGGATGGATATTTTCCATAGTTCTTTCTGCGTGCTCAGAAGATGATGAGGTGCCGATCAATGCCCCTTGAAACAATGCGTTGATTTCTTTGAGCATGAGCTACGTCATAGAAGAGTATACAGACTTGCGGCAGAACTAGTGCCAGGGGCACTTTCCCCGCAAAGCTCAATCGGACTTCACGAAGCAGAACAGATCCTTAACAAAAATTTGGTCAAACCAGATCAGGCGCTTACCTTGATCTGATTCTCTCCAAAACCTCTCTTGATCAGGATGTCCTTTATACGTCCTGTGTGATTGCCTTGTAACTCGATGACACCGTAACCTTTCACGGTGCCGCCGCAAGCAAGAGCCGACTTCAGGTATGTAGCCAAGTCGCTGAGATCGATCTCATGAGGGTCTATTCCCTGAATCACTGTAACCTCTTTGCCATATCTCCGTCTGTTGATCTTCACCGTGATCCTTTGCTGCTCTTTGGCTACTTCCTCGCATATGCAAAGGTCCAAGGGAAGGCCACATACCGGGCACATCTCAGAACTCATCTTGTGATTGTTACCTCCACAGAATGTATGGGCTTGTAGGCAGGTATGCTATTAAAATTTGATGGTAAAAACATCGAAATCGGCCCTTCATCCTCGAACCTCTTTGAGCCTTCTCAAGATCAATTCTGAAAGGAACAAGACCAATGCTGCAAAAAGGAGAATCCCACGCCTGCTCACCCTTTTTTGAACGGTGATCTCGCTTTTCTTTCTCGCCTCTTCGATCAGAGTTCCTCTGACCTCCGACTCGGTGAACACTTTTCCGCCCTTGGCCATTATCATCTTGGAAAATTCGGAATTAAGTCCCACGTATCTGAACTCCAACGGATAGTTGACAGCAATTTTATAATCTCCAATGTGGTAGATCCCGTCTTTATCTGGGATGATCGTTGCCTTGTATCGGTCTTCGCCCACCTTTTCCATCTGGGCGGATCCAATCTGTGGTGGGTTCTGGCTGGTTATCGTTATATCCAGAGGAGTTTCGACCCAACCATCTTCGGCGTCGATCCTTCCAAGCCTGGGCCTGGGATCGCCCACCGCCCAGTTGGCAGTTCTCGATACGAGAAGTGAGTTGGAAGCTGCGTAGATTTCAGGCGACCACGCATCACCGTTATCTGTCGTAAGGCTGACCACCCTCCCAAGGCCAAACCTCCAGACGGTGAGGATGGGTTTTCCATCCGGCATCGAGACCAATCGTTGTGATCCTGGCTTTGGCGTAACGTCGTTAAAGCCGGTCAGGTTTGCATTCAGGCCCAATTCAGAGGTGATATAGTGATTAGGGTCCAAGATTCGAAGGCCGTATCCTTCCTCTGGAAGGGTCTCCTCTTCTCTGGGAACCTCTTCTTCTGGACGTTCCCCGGCCCGTATGGTAACAGAGTTTGGATACACTGCGAGGTGATAATTTGCACCGGTCTTTTGGGCAAGCTCCCTGAAACCGCCGGGAGCGTCTTCGAAGGATTTGACCTCAACGAGGTGAGTGGACGTTTCCATGTTCTTGATGATTTCCGTCGATCTTTCGAAGACCTCAGGGTACTCTTTGACCCGGCCGTCAGATATGACGATCATCTCACCATCGCCCCCCGCAGCGTTCAACATATCCCAAGCTATCTGGAGGCCCGTATCGAGTTGTGTCTCGACCTGTACGCCGGGCTGAGGCTGAAGGCGAGATATTCTGTCTTCTATCATGGCCTGTTTTCCTGCGATGGGTATCGGCGGGAAAACCACGAAAGCTTCGGTCCCAAAGACCGCAAGGCCCACCTGATCGTCCCGAAACTCTGGCGACTTGAGGATCTCAAGTGCTAGGGATTTCTCGTACTCAAGGAAAGTCGCTCCGCCCACCAACATCTCTCTTCTCGTGCTACCGGAGATGTCCATGACGATCACGGTGGTCTTTCCGCCCATGAATTGGCTTGGAATCGAGATCACAGGAAGGATCTCTTCGATGCTGGTGTTGCGATATTCCCCAAAATCGTACGAGTCGGGACCGCCCACCACAACGAGGCCGCCACCTTCGCGGACGTAATTTTTCAGTCTTTGCATCTTTGCATCATATTTCTGGTTGTCCAAGACGACTACCTTGTACAGTTCCAGGTCAGACCTGATATCTGAAGATGTAGTGAGCTTGTAGTGATCCAAAAGAATTGTTGCCAGAGGCGATGCGTCATCTTTGGTTACCAGAAGCACATTGGGTTTGGGGACGACGTAAACTGCCTTGAGATACTCGTTGTTCTCCCTTTGAAAATCACCCTGCGACGATATGGTGGCCTTGAGGACGTGAGATCCCGTGGACTTGAAGTTATGAGACATCTTGATCGAGGTGGACCTGCCCTCTCGAGATATTCGATCTTCATAGATCTTCTCGTTATCCGCGTAGACAGAAAGCGTTCCTTCAAATTCTTCTCCAGACCATCTCACGATGGCGGTCAGGGGATAGTCGCCACCCAAGACCGCGGTATTTGTCCCTGAAATCTCGACACTGGCGTCTTTTTGGACTGGTTCTGCTTCGATTGCAAAGACCGTCGAATTGGCAGAAGTGACAAGGCCCAGCGCTTCTTCCAGATCTTGGCCTCGATTGTTATATCCGTCCGTCACCAAAACGAGAGTTCCGCCTTGCTGAGCATACTGGAGTATCTTGTCGCCAAGTGGCGTTGACATTCCAGTGAAGGATCTAAACTGGGATCCTGCCAACTGGTCGTGAACCCTTTCGGCCAGGTTTTGATCGAAGATCTCCATGGAGGCTGTCTCGTCTGAAACCACGGTAATGAGTGGTTTTTTCGCTTGGGTAGTTTGGGTGGTCACGACGTAGGGGTTAGCAAGAGCCACGGCGAGAAGGCCAAATATGACGATCCTGCTCAAGATCATCATCTTTCTCTGGCTCTTCTTAAGAGCAAAGAGTCCTGCAATGATGATAATCGGGATCGCCCAAAGGAGCCAGGGTTCAGAGAAGAATACGTTTTCCATCAAGCTTCCCGCCTCCTCCATATAATAGCCATTTCAAGGCCGATCAACGCAGCCGCAAGGAGGATCAGCCAGGGAGATAGCTCCTTTTCCACCAGTTTTTGGGAGGCGTCTCTTGTGGTAAAGCCTCCTTGGGTCATGCTCTCTTTCCCGTTCAGTTCAGATTCCTTAGCATTGTACATGTTGGCGACCAGAGTTTGGCCCTGGAACCTGTATGCGCCCACTCTGTCCAGAAGCAGGGTATCTGTGGATATCCTCCCACCTGGCGCATCCACGTTGGCGACCTCGCCTAGCCTCAGGATTTCACCGGTCCTGCGATTCGATTCGGAGGCGTCTGGCACTTCTGTAAGCCAGTTTACCACTTTGTACCAGAATACAGGGTACTCGGGTCTTTGGTAAAAGTCGGTTTCTGTCAGGCCCATGTAGAGCACAGTCCCACTTCCAAGCCGCCAGTAGGACATCACGGGAACTCCGTTCGCCTCGACCATGGTGACTGAATCGGCTCTTGAAATTGCGTTTAGATAGCCAAAGACTCCGATCTCGTCGAAATGAATATCTTTGGCAAATCCGGAGTTTCGGACCCAAAGGGGGGATGATTCGTTCACCTCGCCTGTTACCCTCACTGGGAGGTAGTCGGGGCTGAGAGTTGCATTCTTGCTCATGTATACGACCCTTCCGCCTCCATAGATGTACCGGTTCAGCTCGCCGTCGTCAAGATCGTTTGCGATCACCACGAGATCGAAGTTTCTGTAGTCGCCCGACTTGAACGCAGATACCTGGGGCAAAGACTTGAGTGCGGCAAGAGCTGGTCCTTCGTCTCCCAGGTACAGAACCTTTCTGGGTCTCTCTTTTGGGACGTATATGTAAGCGATGTTGTCTGCGGAAATTGCGTCGTCCACCTTGAGAGATATGGTGTTAACCCCGGAAAAGGCATCGAAGGAAAAGTAGCTGTCTCCACCTGAATCGATAGTCCTCGCTATGGTGGACGTGCCGCCTGGACCTTTGATCTCTATCGGGACGACTCTGGTCCTGCCAAAATTTCGTATCAGGCAGCTGTAGTTAAAAGAGCCGCTCGATTCCACGATCCAGCCGTTGACGATCCCAACGTTCTCGCCACTTCCCCCAGTGTCCATGAAAGCGATCTCGACGTCGCCATCTTCGATCAGATTTCTTGTAACCTCGGGATTGTCACCAGTCCAGCTTATGAAGTCCGATATAACCAGAATCTTGCCGCCTTCTGCGCCCATGAGTCCCTTGGCCATGTTCATCCCTGCAGAAAGGTCTGTGGAAACTGCTCTGGGTTGAATTGAGGCGAGGACGCCTTCGGCCTGTGGCCTGTTTCCTTCTCTCAATGCAACGATCGGGACGTTTTCTGCGAGGATTATGCTTATGCGATCGTAGCCTGATACGTATTGAGAAGCGGTGCTCCTAGCATCGCCAAAGCTTGCTTCCATGCTGGCCGAAAGGTCCATCACTATTACGAGGTGATCGCTCTGGGTGCCTTTGGCAACGACAAAGGGGCCTGCAGCTGATATCGCCAAAAGGGCGATCACCAGAAGCTGTATCCAGAATAGTCGATCTGTGACAAGCCTGTTGATCGATGCCGTCGGCTTTGCCTCTTCCTCGACGATGAAGGTCGTGGAGGAAAATGGCAGGTCCCGAGGCTTGGGCCGGATCATGTAGAGTATTATCAGAGGTACTATGCTCAGCAATCCTAAGAGGGCCAAGGGGTTTGTGAAGAGCATCAGACTCAGACTACGCCAACTTGTCAGAAAAGGTTTGCGCAACTTGGCCTAGCCAGCGCTATTACAACTCGACCTGGCCAACACTATTAATATGGTTGGCAGATCTAAATGTGGCTTGATCCTTCTCAGTCGAGGTGTCTAATTAATGGTCAGCGTCATGGAAGTTTATCAGCTTCTGCCCAAGACTAACTGCAAAAAGTGTGGTTACCCCTCCTGCATGGCTTTCGCAGTCGCCTTGCTGGGCAGAGAGGTGAAGATCGAAGATTGCACGCCGCTTGTAGAGGAGAGCAAATATGAAAAGAAGCTTGAAAATCTACGCGAGTTTCTTGCGCCTTTGCTGAGCGCCGACGCCACTGAGACCGGGATGATAATTCATCCTGAAAAGTGCTATGGTTGCGGAAACTGCGTCGTGGCTTGTCCCGTCAACGTGGCTAACGATCCCAAAGGGACTGCTATGGGCAAGGGTCCCACAGGCGGAAAGGCCATCTTGATCGTGGAAGATGGTGTGGTCAAATGTGTAAATGTCGATGAATGCAGGCGGTTTGGGCCCGAGAAAGTTTTGTGTAGCGCTTGTATTGCGACCTGCCCCAGCAAGGCTATCGAGTTCATTTAGGTGGTTTTCATGTCAATCTGTACTGGGTGTTCTCTGCTCTGTGACGATATCGAAGTGGAGTTTGAAGGTGAAGGGATAGGCACAACGAAGAACCTTTGCCGGAAGGGGCAAGGCCATTACGAATCTCTAGGTGTCGAGAGGTTGGCGCCTTCGGTCGACGGCGCAGAAGTGAGCCTTGATGATGCCATATCCAAGGCCGCCAAGGTACTGAGCGAGGCCGAAAAACCCCTGTTATTTGGATGGGGCAACTCCACTCTTGAAGCACAAATCGTTGGAATCGAGCTTGCAAAGAAGCTGGGCGCGGTCATCGATGACACTTCGTCTTTCTGTCAAGGGTATCTGATGGAAAAAATCTTGAATGGGGTGTATCCCACCTGCTTGTTGGATGATGTCAGGAACCTTGCAGACGTCTTGATTTACTGGGGTTCAGATCCTTCGAGCAGTCATCCTCGCCACATGTCCCGGTTCTCGTATTTCCCGCGAGGAGATAAGAAGAGGCAGAGAGGTTACGAGGAGGACCGAACCGCAATAGCTGTGGACGTCAGGGTCTCTCCCACTGTCGAGATTGTAAAGAACGGTTTTTTCAAGGTTCTGCCTGGCAAAGATCCTGAGTTCATCGATGCGCTTGTGACAGCTTTGAGCGGCAAGATCCCGAAAGTCGAGGATAAGAAGAAGATGTTGGGTCTTGGAACCACGCTCAAGAAGGCTGAGTACGGTGTGATATTCCCAGGACTTGGGCTGATTTATTCGCTAAAAGACGAGATCGACCGGCTCGATCCGCTCATAGCCAAGCTGAACGAGGTTTCTGAGTACAAGGTGATTCCGATGGTGGGCCATTACAACATGCGAGGTTTCAACCAGACCTTGCTTGACGAGACCGGCCACATAAACCGGGTATCTTTCAAGGATGGCGTGGAACATGGTCCACAGTTTGCCATAACCGAGTTCTTGGAGGAATGTGACGCCGTGATGGTCATAGGATCGGATCCTGCATCAGCTCTTCCTGCCACAATTGCAAAGAAGCTGGCCAAGGTTCCAACGATTGCCATAGATCCTCATCACAACATGACGACTGAATTGGCCAAGGTGACCATACCCTCGGCAATCTCTGGATTGGAGACTGGCGGGAGCGCTCTTAGGATGGATGGCTTAAAGGTCGAGTTTGAGCCGGTGGTGGAGTCGAAGTATCTATCGGACGCTGAGATTCTCACCAGGATAAAGGAGGCGGTCTAGATGGCAAGGTCCAAAGAGGTAACGATCGTCACCCATAGAGACATCTTCCAAGAGCAAGCGAAGGCCAAAAACCGATACACTCAGGAGTACCAAGACCTGAGCACCCTGATCATTCTGGATCGAAGCGACATGAAGCTGATTGGGGTTGAAGACGGCGATACGGTTCTCGTGGAGAACGAGTGGGGCAGCGTTGTCGTGAAGGCCAAGCTCTCTGAAGAAGAGGACTCTTATTCTGGCATTGCTTTCATGCCTAACAGCCCTTGGTCTAACCAGATCGTATCTGGCGATACCGGAGGCAGCGGGATTCCCGATTTCAAGAAAGTGGTTGCCAAGGTCTCTTCTGCCGAGGGGGATATAATATCTCTTAAGGGTTTGGCGGAGCAGATGAAGGTTTGAAGAGCGTGACTTCATGAACCTGATATCTATAACCGACCTTACGAGAGAAGAGATCTTGGAGGTCCTGGATCGCGCCGATCAGCTCAAGGCCAGCCGGGGTTTCGAGGCTGCGTGTGCTCTTGCCGGAAAGAGTCTTGCCACCATATTCGAAAAGCCTTCGACTCGGACTCGGGTCTCGTTAGAAGTTGCGATGACCGATCTTGGCGGGCATGCCATATATCTTGGAGCTAAGGATATGCAGCTTGGAAGGGGCGAGACGGTCGCAGATACCGCCCGCATCCTTTCCAGGTTCGTTCACGGGATTGCGGCCCGCGTCTTTGAGCACGCGACCGTGGAGGAATTGGGCCAGAACGCCACGGTCCCCGTGGTTAACGCGCTTTCGAATCTAGAACATCCGTGTCAGATCCTGGCCGATCTGATGACGATGAGGGAGCGGTTTGGCCATCTCGATTACTTGCGGGTCGCGTGGGTTGGTGACGGGAACAACGTCTGCAATTCGACGATTCTTGCGGCAACGCTTCTTGATATGGACATGGTCGTGGCCTGTCCTCCAGGTTACGAGCCTGACGGAAAAATATTAGAACGGGCGACGCTACTTGGAGGAAAGCCGTTGGTAGTTCATGATCCAAAGGTTGCTGTCCAGAGCGCTGACGTCGTGGAGACCGATACTTGGATATCTATGGGCGATGAAGCAGAGGCGGCTGATCGAGAGAGGGTTTTTTATCCCTATCAGGTCAACACTGAGCTGATGAGTCTAGCCAAGGATGATGCTATCGTGATGCATTGTCTTCCAGCTCACAGGGGCCAGGAGATCACCGACGAGGTGATGGACGGTCCTCAGTCTGCGATACTGGATCAGGGCGAAAACCGGCTACACACTGCAAAAGCCGTATTGGAGCGGCTGATGACCTCAAATTGATCACGAACTAGTACACAAATGCGGGGGTTGCCAAGTGGTCAAAGGCGCAGGGCTTAGGACCCTGTCCTGTAGAGGTTCGTGGGTTCGAATCCCATCCCCCGCACCAAAATTATCTTTTCTGATGGCGATTCCCAGGCCACTGTTCAACCGTGTTTGCATCTTTTATTGATGAAGTCCGTACCGTTCTGGGTCTGATGCGGTAATTGACGGGTAATTGATTGAAGACCGTACTTGTGAGGCAAAAACATGACGAGCGACGCCAGCGAGAAGGGGCTCGAACGGCTAGATCTGTACCGCGATGGCAGGAACACCCTGAGATCCAAGGCCAGAGGCGACTTCCCGGCGGCGAGAATGACGAGCTGTCTTGAGCCTGTCTGTTCGGCCAGGAGCTTTTCGAATTACGTCCTGTTTAGGATCACCTCGTCGTATCAGGGACAGGTGGCATCGCACCTTCGAAGCAGCTCTTACCTGGCGGAGATGTCGAGCCATTGCATGTCGTTCTTGGCCGTTAGATGTGCAAGAGAGGTGCTACGGATGGTATGCGATAGCACATTTTCCGCCACGCATGCAGGTTTGGCCCCCGTCGAGTTTTAAAAAAGCTTGTTCACACCACTATCTATATGCTCAGGATTTTGTGCTCTCCATCGTCGTTCCTTGATTTCTTCGCAATTTGCATATATTAGAAGTCACGACTTTCTGCACAAACTTTTAGGATGAGGGTGGTCGAAACGGCTTCAGAGGACTCAGGAGGGAAACTAGATGAGAAAGCGAGACGAAAGATCGACAAACTTCTTGAAGATGCAGGCTGGGCCGTCGTCCAGGATCGGGACTATTTCGATCCCCGTGTCTCCAGGGGCATAGCTGTACGTGAATACCCTCTCGAAACCGGAAGCATCGATTACCCTCCTTTCGTCGGCAGAGGGGGTCATGGGTGTCATCGAAGCCCGCCTGGGGGAGAATCTGAAATGCGAGCAAGTCGGCTGTATCTGCCGCGCCTGATGAATGGGGTGGTGGTGTGGTAGGAACTGTTCCAATGCCTGCTCCAGCTAACCCAGCACCCGCTTCTGCGTCGACGGTTCAGTATGGCGTTCTAGTACTGCCAATCGATCGGATTAAGCTCTTTAGCCCCGAACAATGGGAGGACTTTGTCCACGAGTGGGCCTACAGCCTGCGTTCACAGTATTCAAACGTGGAGCGGTGTGGTGGGGCTGGTGACATGGGGCGGGATGTTATCGCGTTCCACAAAGACGCTCCTGATCTCTGGGACAACTATCAATGCAAGCACTATCGCAATCCGCTTACGCCAAAGGATGTCTGGATCGAATTTGGCAAGCTCGTGTACTACACGAATAAGGGTAAATATAGCTGGCCGTCGTCATATTTTTTCGTTGCGCCTCGTGGGATTGGCACCAAGCTGTCCAATCTATTGAAAGACCCTGAAAAGTTACGCTCCAAGTTGAAAGCCAAATGGGATACGCATTGCAAGGACAAAATCACCAATAAATGCCAAGTCGTTCTCGATAGTTCACTCGCTCAATATGTAGACACGCTCGACTTTTCGATCTTCAGTGCGGTGCAACCACTTCAAATGATCGACGCACACGCAGAAACTCGATGGCATCCGGCGCGTTTTGGCGGAGGACTTCCAGAACGTCCGCCGATGGACGCCCCACCCGCTACTCCTGCAAAGGAAGAGCTGAGTTATGTGACAAAACTGCTTGAAGCGTATGCCGAGCACACCGGAACAGACGTGGAATCACACGAAACGATCCCAAACCCCGACCTGCAGGATCACTTTTTTGATTCACGCATCCAGTTCTACACTGCGGAATCTCTGAGAGTATTTTCCCGTGACACCTTGCCGCCAGGTGAATTTAAAAAACTTCAGGATGACTTCTACGATGGTGTTATGGACGAGATTCGTTCTGATCATCCCGATGGTTATCGACGAGTTCTTGCAGTTGTTAAGCTTGCCCGACAACTACAGGTGAATGCACACGCTCTGACCGCTGAATTAACCCAACGGGACAGGGCAGGGATATGTCATCAGCTCGCAAATGATAATGATAATGTGAGGTGGGTGAGATGAGTGAATTCCAGTCGGTTCGCTTTATAGACCCCTTCAATGGGCCGATAGAGATTGGCTTGCGTGCTTTGGTGGTTCTAACAGAAGCCTTCCCAGCCACATATTCATTGCAGCGTCTGGTCATCTCTGACTATCTGGTGGTTCACTCTGATGATGCTGATGGGCCGGAGGGGCTGCACCCTCAAACTCCAAGACGAAGTGGCGAGTTGTTGGTTCGACGTGAGTCGTTGCAGCGAGGGCTTCTCCTTTATCAGAGTAGAGGATTAATAGAACGTCGTTATGAACCAGATGGCATTATGTTTGCGGCCACTGAAGCATCTGCTGCATTTATTGATGTTCTTGAGTCGCAGTATGTGTTTGACTTGCGTTCGCGAGCTGAGTGGCTAATTTCTCAATTCCACGGATTGGCTGACAAGGAATTTTACGACTTCGTCAAGGAGCGACTTGGGAATTGGGGGGCCGAATTCGAGTTTGAATCCGTGCTCTGGGAGGAGTTGCCTTGAACAAATACGGATTCAAACTCATCAGATTGTCATTAACTGGCCAGGGATTGAAGGAGGCTACGATCTCCTTCTTGGAGGGGCTAAACGTCATCTACGGACCGTCGGACACAGGCAAGACCTTCATTGTTCAATGCATTGATTTCATTTTTGGCGGAAAGAAGTCGCCCAAGGCAATCCCAGAAGCCGAAGGCTATGACAAAATTTCGCTTGAGATCTCACCTTGGGACTCGCCAGAAGAATTTAAATTGACGCGAAGCCTGAAAGGTGGGGAGGTTATGCTTTCCGCTAAAGGGTGTCCATCTCGAAAGCTTTCGGCAACGCACAGCGCCAAGAGTGAAAATAATGTGTCGAGGTTCCTTCTCGGTCTGACAGGTCTAGACGGCAAGCAGGTTCGTAGGAATCAAGATGGTAAGACTGATTCATTCAGCTTTCGTGATCTTGCGAGGCTGGTGGTCGTCGATGAAGAGGAGGTGATTGGGCAGACATCTCCATATCTTACGGGTCGAGGGGTTAGCAAGACAAAGGAGCGGTCTGTATTTCGGTTGCTCTTGACTGGTGTTGATGATTCATCGATCACTGCAATTGAAGATCCGAAGACCTCCAAGGTTCGGAAAGAAGCGAAGACCGAGGTCATCAAACAACTTCTCGATGAAAGTTCCAAAGAACTGAATGAACTTGAGATGGGGCTTCAGCTCGACGAGAGTGTGGGGATAAGGAAGGCGAACGAAGATATTTCGACGGAGCTTGAAAGGCTCAATGCGGAGATCTCAGCTGAACAGGACGCAATAAGCGCTTTTGAAACACAACGTCAGTCGTTGTGGGAAGATCATAAACGTGTCCGCTCAAAGATTGCGGTTTTGTCGGAACTTCACACTCGATTTGGCCTTCTAAGAGATCAATACCAGTCAGATCTGGCAAGGTTGGAAGCGATTTCGGATGCGGGTTTCAGGTTGACCCAGATGCCTGAGGTGAGCTGTCCTGTATGCGGAGCGCTGCCCGAGCACCACCGATACGACCATACGAAGGACACGCCCCCAAAGGTGCTGGCTAGATCTTGTGCAACGGAAGCATCGAAGATCCGGAGCCTTATCGAAGATCTTTCTGAGACAAGCAGGAGCAACGATTTTCAGATTAAGGCTAAGACTGAGGATGTCCGGAGAATCCATGCAAAACTTATTGCAGCTGACAACACCATCAGGGACGAGCTTCAGCCTCGATTCCAGGCCGTGACCACGAGATTTCGCGAGTTGACAGATAAGCGGCTCGTCTTTCTGCGAGCACTCTACCTTTACGAAAGTGTCGAGGATTTCAGGACTCTAATTGAGGTGCTCTCAAAAGAGAAGCCCCAGAAGCCTGACAAGGATACCTTTACTAAACTCAGCGCATCGGAAAAAGAAGAGTTCTGCAAGGAAGTCGAAGCGGTACTGCGTGAATGGGAGTATCCAGATCTGGATTGGGTAACTTTCAGCGAATCTAATGACGACGTCATAATCTCAGGTCAAGAGCGATCTAGTCACGGCAAGGGTGTCAGAGCAATCACACATACCGCATTCAATCTGGGGCTCCTTAGGTTTTGTCGAAAACGATCAATGCCACATCCTGGGTTACTTGTTGTGGACTCGCCATTGGTGGTGTATCGACAGGCGGATGACCCTAATTTCGATCCCAAAGATAAAGGTTTCTCGACCGATGTGAAGGAAGCTTTTTACAGAAGTCTCTCAGCTGCTGAGGGCATTCAAGTGATCATTTGTGAAAACGATGACCCTCCAATATATCTCAGTGAAAACGTCATTCATTTCACGAAGACAGATGAAGGTCGGTACGGATTCATTCCAAGGGTCGAGGGGGGCAGTCAGTGATGACACCAACAAGGGCAAGGCATTTGTTTGCCAGTTCAGAGGTGAAAAGGCAATGAATTCCTTCTCCTGCTCAGAGGACCCTCTCGGTCAGCAGATCACAGTCAAGTATCTGGAGTAACTGCTCGGCTGGGTGTCAGTCTACGCCTACAACAACGAGGACTTCGGACCGGATAGCCTGCTGGGCCGAGCCTCCGACCATGAGGTGGTGCTGACGCGCACCCTGCATGAGACGCTCGTCGAGCGCCTCACGCCCTCGCTCTTAGCCCACCAGAAATTGAGGCCTCGGTACATCCTGCCACAGAGATATTGGGATTTCGATCTATCGTGGCCCGGCCGACGTTGGCGATCGCCTCCCAAATTGCAGAGCGGGGTTCCCGCGTCTCTGATGCGCCGGTTCCGCACCCGGCGAGGAAGCGCGGGCGGCGGAATCGACAAGATCCGTGTCTATAGATGTCGTCCTGCCAGCTCCCGGCGCCACTCTTCGAGGTGCCAGGGGGCTTCTACGAGGGGCCCTGCTCTTTTGCGCCGCGAAAACTCACGCGGATGGACAAAATGAGCCGGGTTCGAGCCTGCTATCAGCACCATCAAGCCCATTTTGTGATGTTTCGCGTGACCAGTTCCAGAGATCTAATTTCAAGTAACTCTGACTATAGATATTGTTTTTCTATCTGGCGCAAGTTGTTGGTCCACGTGTCATCATTGGCCAAAAACAACATCAAGTGAGCAATCTTGGAGGGCTAAACACATACTCTAAAGCGTAGGGAATCCTAATTTAATACATAAAAAGAATTTTAATAATTGAGAGGGTGCATATAAAGTCAAAGGTTTTGGGACTATACAGTATATTCAAGACCATAATCTTTAAATATGATTAATGCGTGGTATACTGCCGCTCACTTGCAAAGTGTGCCTTCGCGTGAACATAAGGTGACGCGGTCAAGCTCGCTGTGGCCAAAATCGCATAAAGGCGGTTTGGTGAGGTTTGGCAGGGGTAATGCCCTCCCAAAAACCCAGAATATGTTTAGGGCTTGGTTAAAGCCGCAAGGCAAGTGGGCATCTGGATTTTGCAATCATTTACCGGGGCATCATTGATCTAGACAGGCGAAAAGCTGCCGCCTTCAGTTGTGTCCACCCCACACAGTAGCTAACATTGCTGTGCCAAACTGCCCATAAGATAAAAAGAAGAATTAACTAAAATTTTATAGACATTACATTAATGGTACGTGTTTAGCCCCCCAGAATGAATTGCTCGATGTTGGTTTTAGTCGGTGAACGCACGCCGATCAACAACTTGAGCCAGATTGGAAAACGATATCAGTAGCCGAATTTACTTGAAATCGGCTCTTTGGAACCGGTCACATGAGCCATCACGAAATGGGTTTACTGATGCCGATTGAATGGAGCTAAACACATACCATTAATGCAGTATCTTCATGTCAACTACCACCCCCTAAAAGGGGTGGCTTGTGCCTGAGCAAAAAGTCTCGGACACGTTGGGCCGGTTGACACCATGTTGGCGAAACACTGAGGGGTCATAGATTTCTCTCACACCTAGCGACCTGTCTTGCATGGAGATCTTGACGCCGTGGTTGCCGAATCATTCCATCCAGCTCAGACCAGATCCTTGCGGATCTCGTGCCATGCAAAGCGATATGTCTTTCGTTCACCATCTTACTCTTGGAAAAGCCAAGAGTGCCCTACCTTCCTGAGAAGGCGAAAGACTGTTTCCCGAATGCTTCGGGGAACTAAGTTATATATAGCGCCCATGTGCCATATATAGGTTATGCCAAAAGATCCGATTACTACAATTCAGTTGAAAACCAGCACGCGGGAACGACTCAAAGACGAAGGGAAAAAGGGTGAATCATATGACGCAGTTATTACCCGAATATTGGACGAACGGGCGAGGGGCTATCCATCCCCAGCCTGAAGGCTGGGGTCTTCCGCCCCTCTGCACACCCAGTGAGATAAACTCCCATTTCACCAAGCGCCAATAACGTGTTAGCTACTGAGACCCCACTTCTATAAGCAGGGTCAAAATCTCAAACTCTTGCGAATTTGTCCGATCAAAATGTATCGTTGAGCACTATATTGACGTAATATGCGATCTCTGGCGGTTTGGCAAAATCCTTTCCATAGGCGACTAATTCAGAACGAACGCAGCAGGATCCCCCCTACTTTAGTGGGGGGAAGAATGCGTTCAAATTTATGTGAACTATAGTGTTTAACGATACCTTTCGGACAAATCTCTAACTCGTAAGAGTTTGAGATTTGGCCTATTCGTATCGTTAAGCACTATTCTGGCGAGAACTGATTAGTTTCATCTAATCGGTTCTCGACTATAACATAAAGTTCACCTCCATTTTTTGGAGTTATGCGTGCCCAAGATTGTGGAGGCAATCGTGGGATCCGACTTCATCTCGATCTGATACTGAAAAGTTTGTATGGTGCAAGCATTGTCCCTATCACCCAGGACGGTTTAACCAGCACCCTTAGAGCCTGAAACTGAGGCGGCATTCCAGGGTAACTATAATGCTTAACGATACCTTTGAGCCAAATCTCTAACTCGCAAGAGTTTGAGATTTGGCCTATTCGTATCGTTAAGCACTATTCTGGCGAGAACTGATTAGTTTCATCTAATCGGTTCTCGACTATAAATTCTTTCGTATCGGCTCCCGATCTTGTAAAACTCCTCGATCGGGGATCTGGTCAACCAGGGCACATTACATGCCAGTCACTTTAGTGGCGGGTAGTTGACAAGCAGTAAACTCTTTGAGCAATTCTGTATATTGGCATGAATCACACGAAGACATTGTAGCATATCACCCTTCAACATTATGCACTATCCAAGTACTACGAAAATGTTCTGCAGGTATTATTTAGCAATATTCGATCATATAAAGAGTTATTGGGATTGCATTTTTCAAATTTGAGATTAAACCACCTCATCAAACACACATTAACATACAATATAAATCATCAGTAAACAATTGCTAAGAGAAATACATATTTTTAATATCATCCATAACATTCCAACTTTTCAATAATACATTTAATATTGAGTCATTAGATTAACTCGAGATAGAGTTATCTACCTTTGCAGTAAAGAGCCCTAAACGTATAAGATTGGGGGTTTTCGAATAAGAATCGTCTTGGTGTTGTTGCTGCTCTTTTTGTTCGTAGCGAGTCTTACTTCAGAGGCCAAAGTTGTGGTGGTTGACAGGGGAGGAGGGGGGGACTTCAAGACTATAAGGAACGCGATCTCTTCGGCAGACATTGGTGACGTGATAGTCTTAAAGCCAGGAGTTTATAGAGAAGGCGAGATAGCGCTCGACAAGAGCGTTTCGATCGTTGGAGACGAGGGAAGAGTAACAATCGATGGTGGTGGCAAGACCGCTTTTCGGATAAATGCCAAAGACAGCCTCCTTTCCAACCTCGATATAAAGAACGCCAAAGATGTGCCCGGTATTGTAATAAATACCTCAAAAAGCCGGATTGAGAGCTGCACCGTGAAAGAATGCACTACAGGCATACTCTTTTCCGCGTCCTCTCCCACATCATCAACTGATAACCACGTCTTTGAATGCGTTCTTGAAAACTGCACATATGGGGTCCGATTTTTGGGTGGCGAAAACAACGTCCTCGAAGATTGCATAATCCATTCGTCCTTGGGTGTTGAGATATCTGGATCGCAAAAGTGTGAGATTTCAGGCAGCACTTTCCTTGGAGAAAAAGGCATCAAAGTTGAAAATTCCACAGGTTCTGCCTTCCACAACTGCACCTATCTCGTCTCTGATGGAATCGAAATCGTTGGATCCCAAAACGTCTCGATTGCCAACAACAAGTTCGAATGTATCTCTTTTGGTATCGATCTCGATGAATCTGAACTATGTGAGATTGTAAACAACACCATTACCGGATCGATGAATTCCGGGCTGATTTTGTCCGATTCAAAAGAGAACATCATATCCGAAAACAACTTAACAGAATGTCGTGTTGGTCTGGACTTTACTCGTTCCAACGAGAACATTGTCAGAGGGAATCTGGCTCAAGAGTGCAAGATCGGTCTGAGGTTGAAAGATTCTTTCGAAAACGTCCTTCAAAGTAATCGTTTGATCCAAAACGGGATTGCAGGAATGTATCTTGAGGGTTCGAGCAGCAACAGAATCAAAGATAACTATTTAGCAGAGAACGGAAACGGCCTTCTTTTGAAAGAATATTCTGAACATAATCTGATAGAAAAGAATGTCGTACGGAAGAATCAATATGGTATATCTCTCACCGAATCTAGCCAAAACAAGTTCCAAGGCAATAGGATCGAAGAGAACCTCTACAACCTCAGGATAGAGAGCATACCTTCAACTCTTGGAGATGAGGCATACCGCCAAGAGATGGATGAAAGCAACCTGGTGGATGGAAAACCAATCTGTTACTTGGTGGGACGAAAGGACTTTTCGGTGCGAGAATGTGGCTTTTTGGCCCTCGTAGACTGTAGCAATGTAACTGCAGAAGGTTTGACCCTATCTAACAACAGTGCGGGCCTTCTTCTGGTAAACTCCACCGGATGCGTCATCCAAAACTCGTCTTTCGTTCAAGACGAAGTGGGTCTATCAATGATCAAATCGGCAGATTGCAAGATCGTGACTAGCAACGCTCGAAACTGCAGCACAGGATTTGGATCTATCAGGAGCGAAAAATCCACATTCGAAGGTTGCAGCGCCGAAAATTGCCAGGAATCTGGATTCGATCTTGAATCTTCGTCTGGAATCATCATGAAGAATCTGAACTCGACCGGAAACGGGCAAGGGATATCTCTGCTCGAATCTTCATCCTGCCAGATTATTCGCTCTGACTTCTTCGACAATCTGAACGAAGGCGTGAGGTTGATGAAGTCCTCCAAGTGCATCCTTTCTGAGAACCGCGTACGGGAAAACCAGTGGGGTATTCGACTCTCCAGCTCTGAAGGCAATCTCCTGATCAAGAACGATGCGAAACAAAATCGAGATGCGGGCATATCCTTAAACCAACTCACCGGTGCCACGGTCACCGCCAATACGGCCCACATGAACGGGGATGGAATCTTCCTACAGGCGGCAGAGGCCGTGAACCTTGATGGCAACAACCTAAGCCACAACAGCCGTTATGGTCTTAGGATGAGCTACACTACAAACTGCAAAGTGACTGGGTGTGAGTTCTCCGGAAACGGGGTGGCTGGAGCAAGTCTCGTCGATTGCAACGGGAACACCTTATACCACAATTGCTTTAACGATAACGGAAACAGGATGTTGCCCCAGAACGCCATCGACAACGGCAAGAACCTCTGGGATGGAGGGCCAACCGTTGGCGGAAACTACTGGAGCGACCACTCTGTGATCGGAAATCCTGGCCCGGTGCCAAAGAAGATCGCTTCGACCGGGGTCGACCGATACCCATTCCAGGATTCCATGGGTTGGAGAAGATAAAGATGGAAGAGGTTGCGACGGAAAAGGCAGCGGCAAAAAAACCTGTGATGGAGAATACGGCGATTGATGATCTTGATATCAAGCTGATCAGGGAAGTCCAAGAAGGAATCCATCTATCCCCAACTCCGTACAGAGATGTGGGCGAAAAACTTGGGATCTCAGAAGAGAACGTGATCAATAGGCTAAACTCGCTCATAAAGAATGGAATCATGAGGCGGTTTTCTGCCACCATCGGTCACAGAGCCTTGGGGATCACAGCCAATGCGATGGTGGTCTGGCAAGTTCCCCCTGATCAAGTAGAAGAGGTCGGGGCAATTATGGCCTCTTTTGATCAGGTTACTCACTGTTACGAGCGACCGCTTCGGCCTGATTGGCCTTACAACCTCTACACGATGGTCCACTCCCACAGCAAGGGGCGATGCCGAGAAGTTGCCGACAATATCTCTCAGATATGCGGAATAGATGAGTACATGGTCATCTTCAGCGACAGGGAATTTAAGAAGACGGGGGCCAAGATCTGAAAAAGTTATTTCCACTCTATTTTGATATATCTTCCAAAAAGGTGGTAATCTTCGGCGGAGGTGCAGTGGGCGGCCGCAAAGCCGAGCTGTTCTCTGGTTATGCCAAAGTAGTGGTGGTAAGCAAAGATTTCACTTCGCGGCTTTTGGAAATGGGTTTGGAGGGATCTATCAGGTTGATCCAAATGGATCTATGTTACGCCATCGATTCTTCCGACTCTGCCATTTCCTCCGATATTGTAGATACTTCTGCAGATACTACTGTCCACACAGAATTGTCTTTTGATGCAGAAAATCTCCTGAAAGGAGCGTTTTTGGCAATTATCGCAACAAGTGATCCGAAGCTCAACCAAATCCTGGAAAAAAAAGCTCAGAAACTCGGAATCCTGGTAAACAAGGTCGATAGGATCGGAGACGTGGTCGTCCCTTCAATAATCGAGCGTGGCCCCATAACCATGGCCATATCCACCCACGGTCAAAGCCCTGCCCTCGCCAGGCATCTTCGGTTGAGACTGGAAGAAGGAGAACTTGCCAGGAACTATGGAGGGATGGCCCGCATCCTTGGCGAGATCAGGTCAGAACTGAAGCAGACGGTGGATCGCCAGAAAGATCGAAGGGCAATTTTCTGGAGCATAATCTTAGATGAAGATATATGGTCCCTTCTGGACGAGTCCTATGAAAAAGCCTATAAGAAGGCCCGAGAACATTTCGGCCTGAATGAGCCAGATAGCCTCGATGCAGGTGACTCACCGAAAGGCGAGCATCGAAGAGATTGAACTGTCTTGGCACGGCGACGTGGAGATGCTTTTAGACTGGATCTATTCTCACGAGCTGGTGGATGAATGCGTTGTGCTCATGACCTGCAACCGAAGGGAGATTTATGTGGTTTCGCCTCGGGGCGAAAAGGTGCTCTTCGAGTTCGCCAAGAAGGCGAGGATCTCCTCGCGAATAATCGATTTTAAGGATCAAGACGAGTCGATTCATCATCTCCTCAAGCTGGCTTCGGGAATGGAGTCCATGATCATAGGAGAAGATCAGATACTGGGTCAGATGAAGGATCTTTACTCCATTGCCAAGGATGCTGGAACAACCGGATGGATGCTGGACACCGCTTTCAAAAAAGCAATCCAGGTGGGAAAACGGGTCCGCAGGGAGACTAGCATCAACGAGAGGTCGATCTCGGTGGGATCTGCCGCAGTCGACATGGCCGAGGAGATATTAGGTGGGCTTGAAGGAACCACTGTTCTGGTGGTCGGCGCTGGTGAGACTGGGGAGCTGATATCAAAGGCGCTCATGGCAAGAGATGTGGGCGCGCTTTACGTTACCAACAGGACCTTTAGCACCGCCCTTTGCCTTGCTGCCAATCTCGGCGGGATTGCAGTTCCATTCGATCAGATGAAAGATCACATTGCAATCTCGGACGTGGTGATCAGCGCCACTTCTGCGCCTCATTATATCCTGACAAGGCCGGATATGGAAGATGTCATGAAGACGCGAGGGCAACGAAAGCTGCTCATCATCGATATAGCAAATCCCAGAGACGTGGATGAAGCCGTGGGCGAGATGGAATGTGTGGAGCTCAGGAACATAGACAGCCTTCGCGAAATCAGCACTGAGAATATGAGGCTTAGGATGGCTGAGACGGTGAAGGCAGAGGCCATCATCGAAGAAGAGCTGGGGCGTCTCAAGGCTAAATACAAGAGAAAAGAGGCCGAAGAGCTTCTCGCAGACATATATTTCTTGGCAGAGGAGATCAAATCTCAAGAGTGTCAACGGGCCATGAACAAGCTGGGCGCCCGTCATACTCTGGGCGAAGTAGAGCAGAAGGTCTTGATGGACATGAGCCATTCCATCGTGAACAAGATCTTTGCCGAACCCACCAAGGTCCTGAGGGATGCTTCAGAGAAGGGCGATACATATTTTGTAAAGTGTGTGGCAAAGCTGTTCGGATTGGAGGTTGAAGATGAGAAGGATGCGACGACTTCGTAAAGCAGGTTTGAGGGATCTCGTTTCTGAGACCAGGGTTTCGACTAAAGACTTGATCCAGCCTCTCTTCGTCGATGAGCGGCTCGAAACGCCCGTTCCTATCGGGTCGATGCCAGGTCAAATGAGGCACAGCCTCGATAGCCTGGCCGAAGAGGTTGGCGAACTGGAAGATCTAGGAGTTCCTGCTGTGATCCTTTTTGGGTTGCCAGAGACGAAAGACGAGGTTGGGTCTGGCGCTTACGATCCCGAGGGAATAATACAGAAGGCCATCACCCGGATCAAAGAGGTTTCAGACATAGTGGTCATGACAGATTTATGTCTATGCGAATACACAAGTCATGGCCATTGCGGCCTGATTGAAGGTGAGTGTTCGGAAGTTTTGAACGACGAGACGCTCTCGTTGCTCGGAAAGATTGCGGTCGCTCAGGCCCTGGCCGGAGCTGACGTTGTGGCGCCCAGCGGAATGATGGATCACATGGTCGCAGCCATTCGTGCAGCTCTCGATGGCGAGGGGTTCTCTGATATTCCAATTCTCTCTTATGCTGCAAAATACGCTTCCTATTTCTATGGGCCTTTCAGGGAGGCGGCAGAGTCTGGATACGCTTTCGGCGATCGGCGCGGTTATCAGATGGATCCAGCTAACGCGCGGGAGGCGTTCTGGGAAGTGGCCCTTGATATCGAGGAGGGTGCAGATATGATCATGGTCAAGCCTGCGATGCCTTATCTGGACGTCATCAGGATGGTCAAAGAAGAGTTTGGGATGCCCACCGCGGCTTACCAGGTTAGCGGCGAGTACTCGATGATCATGGGCGCGGCCGATAGGGGCTGGATCGACGGCAAAGGCGCGATGCTCGAGGCGTTGACCTCGATCAAGAGGGCCGGGGCCGACATGATCCTGACGTACTATGCAAAGGAGTATGCGAAGATGGAGCAGGAGCGGTGAAATTTATCGATCCATTTTTGAGAGCTTTATTCCGCTTTCGATGGATTTCGCGATCGCCATCGTCGTTTCATGAGGTTTGAGTCATATGGAACGAAAATCGGTCGTCATCAAATCCTGTGACATTGGTCGGAGTTTGGAAGATTTGGTTCCACCTGTGGCCTTGAAGGTAATCCAGAGGGATGGACAAAGAGCGATTCCTGCCATAGCCAAGAACAAAGAGATCGTCCAATCGATTGAAGACGCCATCAAGCACGTTCCTACGACTCATCAGCTAATTCAAGGCGACGGCCGAAAGATGGATGACATCCCCGACAAAAGCGTTCACCTGGTCGTCACGTCTCCGCCTTACTGGAATTTGAAAGAGTATCCTCAAAGAGATGGACAGCTCGGCCTAGTTGAGGATTATGAGGAGTTTTTGGATCATCTTGACGAGGTGTGGCGACATGTGTTCAGAGTCCTTGCGCCAGGCGGACGGCTCGTAGTGGTGGTGGGCGATGTTTGCCTACCTCGGCGCTGTTTTGGAAGACATGTAGTCTATCCTTTGCATTCCAGCATACAGGAGCGGTGCAGAAAGATCGGCTTTGACAACCTCTCGCCAATCATCTGGTATAAGATTGCGAATGCTAATTTTGAAGCAAAAAGATCCTCACGATTTTTGGGCAAGCCATACGAACCAAATGCCATCATTAAAAATGATGTGGAATATATATTATTTCAAAGAAAATCTGGTGGTTATCGCAAACCGACATTATCGGCTCGGATATTATCTGTGATCCCCAAAGATTGTCATAGAGATTGGTTCCAGCAAATTTGGACCTTAACCGGGGCTTCGACGAAACAACACCCAGCACCGTATCCGATATCAATTGCTGAGCGCCTCATTCGTATGTACTCCTTCGTGGGTGACACGGTACTGGACCCATTTATGGGAACTGGTACTACAAATCTTGCTGCAGGTAACTGGGGCCGTCATAGTATCGGATTTGAAATTGAGCCAACTTATTTTGATATGTCATGTAATCGAATTCAGCAAAATTATAAATGATGATCATAACTACTTTCTTTCATCTTTTATCATCTTATTTATGTGCTGCCTCAACTGCTTTTCGAACAAGGGGGCTATTATTTTCATAAATCTAACTGACTCGTTAAGATCTGATCTGGAAATTTTAAGAGCATCTGCCTTATGAGCTACAACATGACGGCGATTGATAATCTCTCCTAATTTGTCCTTTATAAATGTATTAGGTACATTACTCTTCCATTTTCTCTCAAAATCCCCCCTAATACATACGAAAACATCACTAATGCCCAAATTCTTGAACATTTGATGTACTGCTTTAGGGTTAGGGTTGCTCCCAATATCGCTAAATGCGACTGGATTAATTTTGCCAGAGATAACAACCGTGCAGGCTTGTTCAATATCGGGGAGTCTATCTATTTTATTTGTTTTTTGGAATCGTGGACCCTTTGTGGCATGTTCTAACGTTTGAAAAACGTTATGCTTTTGCATATCAGGAGGCAAATGTTCAAAGGGAACTTTTGGTGGATGTATTGTTAAGCCAGTTAGCTCTTCTTCAACTAATCGTTTCAAAAAATTTTCCCAAGCTGCAACCATAAGAACTGCAGCACCACCCCTTAATCCTTGTACTGCTTTTTGTTCACTAATACGGGGCGGATTTTTATAATTGTTCTTCTCAATTTTTAGAAGCTCTTCTGCCATCTGGAGCGATTCCTTGAATTGCTCTAAAGCTGCTGAGCTAGCCATATTGTCACTACCTGCCAATAGTTTGATCGAGCATTTCTTTAACAATTTTTACCCTTTCTCGGAAAGAATTTGGCGCATTAGTTCCTGCGTCTATTGATTTCCGAAACTTTTGATCGCTAAATAATGCTTTCATATTTTCTAATATATCCTGTTGCTTTGGGCGAAGGTCTTCTGCTGGCAGCCCTCTACAAGCAAACATTTCTGCATCAAATAAAGCTGCTAATATCTGTCTGCGCCATTGATCCTTTTCGGGTATCCATCTTCGAAATGCATGATTCCCAAAAGCAGCGTATACTGCCTCAATAGTTCGTAGAAAATCTATCTTAGCTTCTTTGATGTGAATATCTTCCATTCTTTGATTTTGTGCCATATATTGATTCATATTTCGTTTCATTCCGCCCGCGAATCGCTCCCAATTATCTTTAAATGTAAAATATCTGAGCACAAATTCTGCATCTTTCATTTCTTTATATATGGCAGAATTCTCTTTGTTCCTTCCAACGCCTAATAATTGATGAAATTTATTATTTCCTGATAACTCTAATATCAAGTCGTTTAAAGGACCTGGATACGTGCTGTTTCTTATCTCCTGTGGATTTAAAACTAACCCCCCCGTATTGAGGCGCTGAAACACTTCAAATTTTATGTCTTCATCCGATTGGCGTAGTATAATAATAGCTCTTAGGGTTGGTCTCGTTTTAATCACATTTTGTAGGGGGTGTGGAAGATCTTCAAAAGACAGCCCATTAATGTCTGGAAAAATTTCCAAGCCTTCTAATACTAATCTGCCCCTGAAGAACTCACTAATTGAAATCAATCGCTGCTTTCCGTCTATGACAGAATACTGCCCATATTTGTCTTCATTAAGAAATATGGGGGGGACAGGGACATTCATGAGAAATGACTCGATAAGTTTTGATTTTCTGTTATTATCCCAACGAGACCGTCGTTGATAAGCCGGAGATAAATTAATTTGTTTTGATATTACTAACTCTGCCAAAGATTTTATACTATAGTCAACTACGCTGGTAACTAACTCCTTCTGTTTTTTCTCCCAAAATTGAAACGTATCTTCATCTGAACCATCGTTATCACTTTCAATTTCTACAAAGTCTTTTCGATATTTATTTTCTGACACGACAACTCCCCTCTGCGAATTTGAGATTACCTAATTTGGAGTCTCCCCAAAACTTTAAAAACCTTATCCAACTCCCTATTAAGCAGGAGTTTTTCAGCGAGCTGATTTTTCATGAAAATGGTCTAGCCATAAGGCCGAAAGATATCGATTTTCATCTTTCGGGCATGAGCCCTCGGATGGCACCATCTAGAAATCAAGTGATTTCGGAGATTTTTGAAATATGGCGATCCCCACCGAGATCCAAAAACCCGCACACATAGATTGTTTTGACCTACAGACGAATCTTCGTTCTGGTGTTTCGATCCAGTGATATCACTGGATTTCCGGATAGTGCCCCTCGGATCATGCGCGTTTCAAAACTGTTTATGCGGCCCTTGATTGATCACAGATCGAAGTTTACGCACCATTTGAGGCAAAAGATGGTGATTCTTCCGCCTAGGTGTTTGACCTGCAAAAACCGGAATGTGGCACTATTTTGAAACCAGCTCGAATATAAAAAAAGCCCAAAGCTTCGTCGATCGTAACTACTCAGGTACCCAAAATCGGCCGGAGGATCTTGGTTTTAGATGTTCAGGGTAATCTGGCCACAGACTCGTATCAGAACAAAAAACGATATCAAATGACCACGAATTAAAAAAATCAGTTTAGTTGGCGGCCAAACAAGCATCTTGTAAATTGCGGCTACTGGTGCTGATCATGGTACCTGAGTAGTTACCGTCGATCTTACAATGATTTTCACAACAACGGACCGGAGCCACAGCGAAGACTTCTAGATCGTTTATCTTCATAGATCCCGCATCCAAAAGGTAGGCAATCCCCTACCCTCGCATCATCTCCCCCATCAGCCGCCACCCATCGACCTTCCCGTATCCTCCGCGCGCGCCCTCTTGCTCGGTGAAGACCTCCATCTCGTCCGGCTCAATTGACGCGCCCATCATCGCAAAGGGCACTGGCTCTGAAGTGTGAGTCCTCATGGTAACTGGTGTTGGATGGTCGGGCAAGACCAGGACATGCCATTCGTGGCCGGACTTTTCCAGACCTTCGAGAATCGGCCCGACGATCCTCGCGTCGAAGCGCCGAATGGCCTCGATCTTCTTCTCCAGACTGCCATCGTGTCCCATCTCGTCGGGAGCCTCGACATGCAGGTACACGAAGTCGAGCCGTTCTAGGGCACCAAGAGCTGCCTCGACTTTGCCTTCGTAGTTCGTGTCAAGAAGGCCGGTCGCGCCGGGAACTTGGGAGAAGGCGGAGCCAATAGCTCCAGCCGCTTCCCGTCGCACACCCCAATCCTTGTCGCTGGTCAGCCGGTGCAGATCTTGCCAGGCCTGGGACGTGTCCGGAAGAGCTGCAAAATTATCGCGGAATTGACGCACCGCATCAACGCGCTCTGTGCGGTTGCGGTTCAGAGCTTTCCTGTGGATCTCCGCTTGATCAACCAAGTCCCGACACCGCTTTTTAAATGATGTTCGGCATTTAAAATTGTTTCTGAACTCAACGACCGCATCCAATGATTCTTCCAACACATTGCCTGACTTCCCTCACCTCTCGGCAGCTCTTTCCCTTGCTTTATGGAAATATCGCCCCGTCCTGGCAGACTTCGATACGGCCCGTGAGTGCAGTGCTCACGACGTTTCAACGCCGCACTTCGTGTGCCGCTCCTCACAAGATGGGGATGCCTGGCACCCCTAGCCATTTCTCCAACATGCTTTGATCATCATGGGCGGGCCACGCGGTGCTGCAAGCTCCAGGCTTGGTACCAAGCTCACCGAGATGGCGAACGGCAGTAGCACCGCGCATTCCCTCAACCCGGCCCGGATCTTCTGGCCACCGGGCTTGAGCTTTCCAGCACTGCACTCGCACCAATAAATTTAAAATAGTTTGCCACTATAGAATAACCTGGAGGTAGAATCGCTTGAAGGCGCTGGCAGTCTACTACACAAAACATGATCACGGGTTCGATATTTTGTTCTTATAAGAATATTTGTCCTATATTCATGGGGACAATAAATTCTAAAAATAAAAACTTAAATAAAGTAGAACCCCCATCTAACTTTCCACGAATAATCACTAGGACCTGGTTGAAATGTCTCAGGAAACAGGAGTTGGCCTGATCGCCTCGAACCCCCAGCTCGGATTGAGCCTCATGATCCTTGGCGGGTTCCTTGCGGCCAAGCTCTTTCGAACTGCGAAAATTCCGGCCGTTACGTCTTACATACTCTTGGGAATCGTGATTGGACCTGCGGGCCTGAACATGATTCCAGGCGGAATCCTGTCGGCTTCTGGTTTCATCTCGGACGTGGTCTTGGGGCTTATCGCCTTCAGCATCGGGCGAAACTTCTCTCCAGGCCAGTTTGGAAAGATCAGGAGGCTCGTGATCCAGGTATCTGTGATGGAATCCTTGGGCGCTCTGATCCTGGTGACCCTGGGTTTCGTCATCTTCCTGGGCGAGCCGTTTCACATTGCGATCCTCTTTGGGGCAATCGCCACCGCCACCGCACCGGCGGCTACCGTCCTGGTGATCCAGGAAGCGAGGGCCAAAGGTCCTCTCACAGAAACGCTTCTTGGGGTCGTGGCCCTCGACGACGCCTGGTCTCTTATGCTCTTTGCAATCTCGATGGAGATCTCGAAGACCATCGCATTGGGGGAATATGCAGGGCTCACGATCCTCACCGAGATGGGCTTTGCAGTAGTCGAGATAGGGGCCTCTTTCCTATTGGGCGCAACCTTCGCCTGGATCCTTCACCATTACGCCATCCGGGTCAAAGACACCTCAGACCTTGAGATCATGACGCTGGGCATAATCCTCCTCACCGTGGGAGTCGCAAGCTCACTGGGGTTTTCCGTCCTTTTGTCCTGCCTTTCCCTTGGGATCGCGCTCATAAACATCGATTCAGAGGGCTTTAGGTTCTTTGACATAATCCACCCGGTAGATACGCCCCTCTACCTGATCTTCTTCGTCCTGGCCGGAGCGCTCCTAGAGATCGGGCTCTTGAGAGAAGTTAGCCTGATCGGCCTTGTCTACATCGTCTTCCGGGTGGCTGGCAAGATGATAGGCGCGTATATCGGAGCTGCCAGGCCTGCTGGGATGGGGCAGGTGGTAAGAAAGTACATCGGCCTTGGATTAATTCCCCAGGCAGGTGTGGCCTTGGGCCTGGCCCTCATAGCAAGAGACGAGTTTCCCCTTGTTGGAAACCTGATATTCAACACCATCGTCGCCACAACGGTTATCTTTGAGCTGGTCGGCCCCATCGCCACGAGAACCGCGCTCAGCCTTGCCAAAGAGCTACCTTCAGACGAGGAAAACCTCAAGACAACATAAATAGTATCAGATCTTGAAGAGGACATCAAACTTTCATCTTTAGGTGGTTGATTATGGAAGACGATTTCAAAAAAGCGGCAGAATTCCATGGCCATGTCTGCCCAGGACTTGCAATAGGCTATCGGGTCGCAAAATACGTCAAGAACTTCTACGACAAATCCGAAGACGAAGAGCTGGTGGCCATCGTCGAGAATAACTCTTGTAGCGTCGATGCAATCCAGTATATGCTCAGTTGCACTTTTGGCAAGGGAAACCTCATCTTCAGGGACTATGGAAAACACGTCTACACCGTCTACTCCAGGAACAAGAACAAGGCTTTGAGGATATACTTAAAAGACGTCTTCCCCAAGACTGATTCTGAGACGACGAAGAAATTCATCGCAGGCGAGCTGACCGACGAAGAACGTGAACAGGTCGCAAAGTCAAGAGAAGAGAGCATGAACTATATCTTGGACGCCAGCGACGACGAGCTTTTCAAGGTCGAAGAGGTCGACATTCCCGAACCTCCAAAGGCGCGGATCTATCCATCTATAGAGTGCCAAAATTGTGGCGAGTCTTTCATGGAGATCAAAGGTCGCACCGCAAAGGGAATGACTGTGTGCAAAGATTGCTTCGAGAAACTGGTGGGATGAGTCAGGAATCCGTCCACGGATTGTCCAAGTTAGCATCCACCATCCTCATATTTTCGACTGCTCGACTGTCTGACGATTTTTGGGCTAATTTGGGCTAACCTGGACATATAGGGTCGACTTGATTGTATCTTGTAACTTGACTTTGTCAGATTACCTTGGCGATTCCGTTTCTCTCTTTTCAGTGAAATACATCTTTTGTCCGATCCGTTAAGATCATGATGAGTCCAACAGAATTCAAATTTGATTTGGGTCTAGGAGACCTGCCCGCCGCATTAATTGATTTAAATAGATTGCATAAGAATTATTCACCGTACTTCCATAATACAACGCGCAGCGTTGAGGGTCCGTCACGTCAATACCTTAAGGGTCTTCTCCTTAACGTAGGACGTGGTAACATAAGTCATTATTCTGAGAGAGTACCGAATTGCAACAGTCAGTCACTTAACCACTTTGTTTCTGACTCTCCATGGCATCATTTGCCTTTGATCGACCAAATTCAAGTCAATACAACTGATTTTATTGGTGACGAGGCCATTGGATTGGATCACTCCATCTAGACGAATCCGACATATCTAAAAGTGGCAAATGTTCAGTGGGCGTAAAGCGTCAGTACAATGGTAATCTTGGAAAAGTTGATAGTTGCCAGGTAGGAGTTTTCCTTGGATACGTGAACGAATCATATCGAACCTTGATTGATGCGAGACTGTATCTTCCAGAAGTGATCACGTTCTCGTACTCGACCGGCTCGCCTCGCTCGATCTTCGCCAGTATTTCCTCTGCTTGGACTATTCTGAGCCACATTAACTGTTCATATCTCTTGACGTTTTCCAGGATAACTTTGACTAGAAAACATCGCCGTTCTTTTGTAGAGTCCGCTAAAGGAACCGTTGCTGCCTTCACCACCCTGCGCCCTCTTGTCCCCCGTCCTTCTCACCCCCTCGAAATTTCGCGCCCCTGCTATTTCTCGATTTTGTCACTTGCCCCCTGTTCCGCGCCGCCTGCACATCTTCCGCACCTTTCCCCCTGCACGTGGATATCTCCGCCGCTAGATTATCAAGCCCGCTAAATCTGTCCGGAAAAAATGCCGAACCCGAGGCGCTCGCCTTTGAGTTGCCTCCGGCTTCAGCCCATCGAAGGTGGCGCCGGGGGGGGGGCGAGATCTTCAGAAAGTTTTCTGAACCCGGTGTCAGAACGCCTGCAAGAGTTCTGCCCCATCTCTTCCGCCTTTCATACTCCCAAAAGTTAAAATCAAATGAGATTGCCCATTGTCAAGTCACTTTAGTTGTATGTGATCAACAAAATTTGTTCAGGTTGCGGTCGCTATGGATACACGACACATTAAACACGTTATCTGCTCGCTAGTTTCAATCTCGCTGATTATCGGCTTGGCATGGGCATCGGATTGGCCTCAGTTCCAAAGGGACGAGACCAACTCGGGCCTGACCTGGGATAGCCCGCCGAAAGATCCACAGGTCCTCTGGTCGCTCGATCTTCATCGAATCGACGTTACACCAGTCATCTCCTCGGACAGAGTTTACGTCCTTGCCGGAAACGGCACTCTTCTTTCCCTCGACAAGACGACTGGAGAAGTGTCCTGGAGATCCCAGATGGACGGCTGGGTATTTCAGACCTCGACCCCGGCCTTATGTGGAGATCAGATCTTTGCTGCCACGGATTCGGGATATCTGGCCGCGTTTGACGCCACAACCGGCGAAGAAATCTGGGCACATCGCCTCACCGACAGGAGGTTCGAGTGTCCCATCACCTGCTTCGATGGAAAAGTCTACATCGGCGAGGGCAGCGCCTACGGCAGAGGCTCGAAGCGGTACTTCTGTTTCGACGAGGACGGGACCGAGCGCTGGAACATAACAAGGGATGTGCGCGGCTACATGTGGTGCGGCGCATCCATAGCCGGAGATTTCCTGATCTTCGGCGAGAACGACGGCTCGATTTTGAGCGTCGATCGAAATACCGGCGAACTTGCAGACGTCTTGAACCTCTCTAACGAATCGAGGATCGATTTTGCGAAGGCTGACTCTGGCCGCATCAGAACCTCAACCTCTTACAAAGACGGATACGTCTACACTTCATCCGAATTCTCGGCCGAGAAAGGCTACGCCTGGAAGATCGGTTTCAACGAGATGACCGGGACCTTTGAAAACAGGGGATGGAGTTCTCCAGTTGGGTTCAGCACCTCAACTCCCGCAGTTTACGGCGAGAGGGTTTACTTGGGCGTTGGCGAGCACGGCTATCCTGGAGCTTTGGCCTGCCTGGACGATGCAACAGGCGAGGTTATCTGGACCTATCCTGTGGACGCCGGGGTCAAGTCCTCGCCAGTGGTCTTTGTTGCAGGAGCTAACCCACATATCATTTTCACCGCCGCCAAGGTCAACGACTCGGCCTACTGCGTCGAGGATGCAGGATCTGAGCCTAGGCTCGTCTGGCGGTTTGATCCGCCGGATGATGGCTACATCCTTGCCGGTGCCGCAGTCTCGGATGGGCGCGTCTACTTCGGAACCGAGAAAGGCATCTTTTACTGCCTTTTCGCCGAAGCCTTATCCGAGTTGTCCGAACCGCAACTCTCCAAATCACCGATGATGCAGACAGAAACGACGGGAGGATCTCTTCTATGAAACTCAAAAGCTCGCTTGGATTGGTCACGATATTTCTGATCTCGATGATCTTGATCGTGCCTGTTTCCTGCACTGAAACCTCGGATCTCGATCTCCAAAAAGAAACGGATTTGGACTGGCACCAGTTCCATCTCAACCCCCAACACACGGGCGCATCTTCTTCACCTGCGCCGAAGACCAATGAGACTGTTTGGACGAGAGACGTAAACGCCCAGGCCGGATCTTCGGTCACAGTTGCTGAGGGAAAAGTCTTCGTAAACTGCATGGACGAAATTGTCTCTTTGGATCAGTTCACCGGTGAAACCCTCTGGAGCGCGCCCTTTGAGCAGAACGAAGACGTCTGCTGCTCCTGGCACACGCCGATCTTTCACGATGGAAACGTATTCTCCATAGGGATGGAAGCGGTTTGTCTGGACTCAGAAACTGGCGACGTCGTCTGGAGCTTTGCTCCGCCCACGAAGAGAGGTGCGGTTGACGGAAGCCCGGTCGTTGCAGATGGGAAGGTGATATCGAGCGACTGGGACGGTCATCACTACTATTGCCTGAACGAAACTTCCGGAGAAGAGATCTGGAACTTTTCTGTCGAAGGATCTGCCCAGTCGACGCCTGCCGTTTCTGACGGCAAAGTTGTCTTCGGGGCCTGGGAGTGGGGCCTTGGCGGAAACATCTACTGCGCAGATCTCGATGACGGATCTGAGATTTGGTCCATTCCGACAGATAATTCGCCCACAGGATCTGCATCGATTCTGGACGGCACAGTCTACATGCCCACCTACAACTTCAACGGGAACGGCGACCTTCTAGCGCTCTCGCTCCTGGACGGATCGATCCTATGGAGAAAAGAGATCTCGCCGACCGATTCTGTGCCCACCCTTGCCGAAGGCAAGGTCTACGTATGTGGAGGCGTTGAAGGCTTCAGCCACTCCAAGACCTACTGCTTCGATTCTGATACTGGCGACCTTCTCTGGGAGACAAATGAAGCCGACAAGATCGGCGACTGGAGATGTTCCATGGCTTATGCCGATGGAATCATCTTTGTGGGAAAGCCAAACTTCGAAGGTTTCGGCGGAACTGTCGCCCTCGATGCCGCCACAGGCGATGTCGTTTGGAGCCGTCCTGAAGGCGGATCTTCGCCTTCAGTCGCCTGCGGAATGGTCTTTACTGTCGCCGGAGGAAATGTCTGGGCCTTCGGAGACTCGAGCCCTGAGGAGGTCGTATCGTGATCAAGCGACATATATTCGCCATACTTGTCTTTATTGTTGTAGTCTTACAACCAGCCTGCGCAGACTACCTAACGTTTCATGCAGACGGCGAGAGAACCGGTAACGTGAGCGGGACCGGCCCTGAAGATTCCAACGTTCTCTGGAGCGAGAAGTTGACCACCAAAGGCTACATAGGCGGCGGCGCCGTGATTTGTGAGGATAGTGTCTACGCCTCCTCTTGGCCTGACATGTCCTACAAAGGCGAGCAGGGAACGGGCTGCCTGAACGCCGAGGACGGATCGCTTCTCTGGCTGAACACCGTAGGTGGAAAGGGCGGCGCATCTACCCCTGCGGTTCAGGATGGCCTAGTCTTCACAGGCTCCTGGAACGGCGGCCTCTACTGCCTCGATGCCGCCACAGGTGACTCTCTTTGGAACCGAACCCTCGAAAACGATCCAAAATGGTGGGGCGTTGCATCGTCGCCTTTGGCGATGGATGGCGAAGTATTCGTGACCTCCTTTTCAGAAGGAACCTTGCACGTCTTGGACTTCGATGGAAACGAGCTTTGGAACACTTCAACTGGCAAGATCGATCCTTACACCTCGCCTGCAGGAGGCGATGACAGGATCTATTTTGTCGGGGGCGATCCTGCGCTCTATTGCGTGGAAAGATCATCAGAAGAGCGATCTTCAGAGGATCAATCGTCCTTCGACATTCTCTGGAAGTTCTCCACAGACGATCCCATAACCTCGACGCCTGCAGTCGAAAACGATATAGTCTACTTCGCAACGAGAGAGAATATCTACGCGTTGGATGCAACCTCTGGGACCGAAATTTGGAATAATCCCTTGAACGGCACCATATCGTCGCCAGCCATATCTTTCGGCCGGGTCTACATCGGGTCGGACGACGCATCTTTTTATTGTTTCAACTCCGAGAACGGATCGCTCATCTGGAGCAAAAAGGTCGACAGCTCAGTTATGTCTTCACCACTGGTCGTAGGAGATATGGTCTACTTCGGGACAAACAAAGGAATCATCTATGCTCTTGATGCATCGGACGGCTCTGAAGTCTGGACCTACGAAACAGGAGCTTACATGATGTCTTCGCCTTCGTTTTCGGATGGCGTTCTCTACATCGGCTCAGACGACGGCCACCTTTACGCCTTTGGAAAAGAACCTTCCAAGGTGATCTTCGAGGGCGAAGTCCTCTTAGGAAGTGGCAGTTTCAACGTATCTGCAACGAGCGGCAGGGTCTATTCAGTCGATGAGAGGAGCGCCTTTGGCGCGCTCAAAAAGGCTTCAGAAACTGGTGGCTTCAACTTTGGCGTAGACGATTCTCTTTGGGACGATTACGGCCTTCTGGTAGAATCGATCAATGATATCGAACCTGGGGTCGGCGAGGTCTGGAGTTACTGGGTGAACTATCCAGAGGAATCCATGCCCTCGCTAAGTCCGGACCGTTTCAGTCTAGAGGATGAAGACGTCGTGACCTTCTATCTTGGAAATCGGAGCAAAAAGCCAGAAGACTCGCTTCGAATCGAGATAAAGACGGTATGGGTGTGACGAAACTTTGCACGTTCATCAATGCAAAAGCACAAGATCAAGAAGCATCATCGCGTCTAGAATGAGCGGATCGAGGCTTTTGGCCTTTCTCATTCTCGTTTTCGTGACGATCAGTCCTGCACTTGGAACTGAGCAGATCTGGGACGGCGAAGTTCTTCTCACAGGGGGAGAAGTTAACGTCACCGGGACAGATGGCGAAGTTCACGCCGTCGATGGAAAGTCGGCACTTGGTGCCCTCATCAATGCCTCAGAAACTGGCGGGTTTGAACTTGGCTTGGACACGTCTTTTTGGGACATTCGCGGCCCTGTCGTGGGGTCGATCGGAGGCATAGGTGCCGAAGGCAACAAGTCCTGGAGTTACTGGGTTAACTATCCAGACGATCCCGTGCCCCTCGTCAGCCCTGACCTTTTCGAGCTAGAAGATGGCGACAAGGTCACTTTCTACCTGGGCGATCGTCATGCTCTGCCCAACAGGTCGCCCCGAGTGAACTTTACGGCGAAAGTCGTGATGAGGCGACCCGACGTTCTCATCATATCTGCAGAAAACCACGCCGTAATCAACGAAGCTGCTAAAGACGGCGTCCTGAACGTTACATTGACTTTCCAGGACAACTTTCCAGTAAACTTCACTGGATACGACCTGATATTCTTGGAGATGATCGGAGCCGAGACCGCCCAGTTGCTGATACCGCTCCTCGAAGAGCCAAAGCGAAGAAGCGTTCCTATAATTGCGATTCATTCGTCGGGGTACGATGCCCTCCTTGGGAACGTTGATATGGAAAACCACTCCGTGATCGAGGACTACTGGAACTACGGCGGACAAGAGAACATGGAACTGCTCTTTTCATACCTTGGAGCAAACTTCTGTGACCTTGACATATCGACGAAAGATCCCATCCCAACGCCAGACGAGTACATCTGCCATCCCGACTCTCCAAACCTTTTTCTCAACACCACGTCTTATCTTGAATGGTACAAAAACAACTCTGGGCACAGATACGATGAGGCTGTGCCCACCATCGGGATAATGAACCTGGCAAGCGATCCGGTAGCGTCACCGCTGAGAGTTAGTTTGGTCCGAGCCCTGGAAGATAAAGGTGCCAACGTCATCGACATCGGTTTTTCCAACACAACCTCGATGAAGAATCTCTTCATGCCAGAAGGGGAATCGATCATTGAGGTCGTGATATTGACCAAGCCTTTCAGGCTGAATTATGGTGATCCCGATGAGGGAATACGTGACCTAGAAGAGCTGAACGTTCCCGTGCTCAGCGGGATGAAGCTTTGGTACCAAAACCCCGAAGAGTGGAGAGACGCGACTGGGATCTATCCTACCGAGATCTACTTCAAACTCGCCATGCCCGAGATGGATGGTGTGATCGAACCGATCGTAGTTGCAGGAAGGACCAATGAAGGGATCTTTGAGCCAATTTCCACTCAGATCGACTGGCTCTCTGAAAGGGCCATCGCCTGGGCAAATCTTGGACGAAAGCCAAACGTGGAGAAGAAGGCTGCCATAATCTACTACAACCACGGCGGCGGAAAAGACAATTTGGGCGCCACTTACATCAACGTTCCAAGAAGTCTCCAGGTTATCCTAGACGAGCTGAACGAGTCTGGCTACCACGTAGAAGGAACCATCCCTGCCGAGCGAGATTTGGTCGACCTGATGGCCCATGAAGGTACGAACGTAGGAACCTGGGCACCGGGCGAGCTTGAAAGAATGGTTGCGGCAGGGAACGCAACTTTGCTCCCGACAGAAGATTATGTCGAATGGTTCGAGAAGATAGATCCGATCATGCAAAAGGAGGTGACAGATCGATGGGGACCTGTGCCTGGCGAGATCATGGTCTATGAAAACGAGAGCGGCAAGTATTTCGTGATCCCGAAGCTTTCCTTTGGGAACGTGATTTTAGCACCTCAGCCCACAAGAGGCTGGCTTCAGAACAACACGGTACTCTACCACAGAAAAGATATTCCGCCTCATCATCAGTACATCGCGTTCTATTTCTGGCTCAAAGAAGGGTTCGATGCGGATTTCATAGTTCATCTGGGAAAGCACGGAACTCAGGAGTGGACCCCCGGCAAAGAAAGCGGCATATCTTCTGATAGGTGTTGGCCTGGCGTTTTGATCCAGGACCTGCCAGTGGTTTACCCCTACATCGTAGACAACATAGCCGAAGGAAGCCAGGCCAAGAGAAGAGGCGATGCCGTGATGATAACTCACCTCACGCCGCCAATTGTGGCCTCTGGTCTTTACGGCAACTTCACAAACCTGGCAGATACCGCCTTCAACTACAACGAGGTTGAAAACGCCACGGTGAAAGAACTTTACAAAGAAGAGATCATAGCCGGTTGTCTGGAGATGCATCTTGATGAAGACCTGGAAGTGAACCTGACAGAGCTCGTCTTGGATCCCGTGAAGTTCGATGAGTTCGTGGACGTGCTAGAGCATTATCTCTACGACCTGAAAAACGAGTTCATGCCTTATGGGCTTCACACCTTTGCGACCCCCATGAAGGGCGATTGCCTCGTAGAGATGACCGAGTCGATGGTAGGTCAGGGCTACCAAAGAGAGGTCGCTTTGATGATCTCTTACGAAGATTATCCCAACCCGTCCCGTTTGGATAAAGAAATAGAGCTGGAGAACGTCTCAAAGGAGCTTTTGAGAGCGGTTTTGTTCAACGAAACCACGCCCGAAAATGCTCAAGCTCTGATATTTGGATCTTTAACTCTTGTACATGACGGGAATACCTCTGTGAACGAGACTTACGAGAACGAAACCTTTGAAGAAGAAAGTTTCGGGATCGAAACTTTGGTGGAAGAGAGTTTCGATGAAGACGGACTCGAGAACGAGTCTCTTGTATCCAAGAACCTGACCGCTTATCTCGACCTCGCTTTGGTATACGCATCTGGTCTTGGGGCTTGCACCCAGGAGGCCGAGAGGTTCATCAACGCTTCTGCCTCAAAATATACGCCGCCTTCGCCAGCTGACGACCCCATAAGGGATCCAGAAGTTCTGCCGACTGGAAGGAACTTTCATTCGATAAGCCCAAGGAAAGTTCCCACGCCTGCGGCCTGGGAGGCGGGCCAATCCTTGGCAGATGACTTGATAGAACAATACCGAGCCGATAACAATGGTACTTATCCTGAGAAGATGGGCGTGATACTTTGGGCCTGGGCCATGACTGATCACGGAGTTGTCGAGTCAGAGATTCTCCATCTGGTAGGCGCAAAGCCTGTCTGGGACTCTTACGGGGGGGTCTGTGATGTGGAACTGGTGCCACTTTCTGAATTGGGCCGGCCCAAGATCGACGTTCTTGTGGTGCCTTCGGGACTCGATCGGGACCTATTTCCAGAGAAGTTGAAGCTCATAGACAAGGCCATAAGGCTTGCCAGAAACGACACCGATGACCTCTACTCAAACTACGTGAGGGAGAACTCAATAGAGATCGAGGACACCTTGATAGCAACAGGAAACTATTCTGAAGAGGATGCAGAATATCTGTCCACGTCCAGGATATTTCTAGAAGCTGCAGGAACTTACGGCCCAAATCTCGACAGCGCAGTTGCTGCAAGCGATACCTGGGAGAATGACTCGAAACTTGGCAACCTTTTCATCGACAGGATGTCTTACATCTACGGTGACGATGTCTGGGGGAGCAAAACCACTTCTGGAAAAGTCTACAACGACGAGGTCCAAATGGAGGTCTACAAGCTGAACCTGGCCGAAGTGGATGCAGTTTCTCATCACACAAACTCCAACCTTTACGGTTTCATAGACAACGATGACGTATTCCAGTATGTTGGCGGGCTGGGAATGGCGGTCAGAACCGTGACCGGCGAAACTCCGCCCATGTACGTGACCGACGTTAGAAATCCCAATATGCCAAAGGTGGAATCGCTCCACGACTTCTTCTCAAAAGAGCTTAGAACCCGGTATTACAACCCCAAATGGATCGAAGGCATGAAGGCAGAGGGTTATTCTGGTGCAAGAGAGATGGACAGGTTCGTGGAGTTTCTCTGGGGCTGGGAGGTCACAACGCCAGATCTCGTGACAGAGGCCACATGGAACGAGGTCTACGACGTTTACGTGAACGATAAGTACGATATGGGCTTGGATGAGTTCTTCGATCAGAACAATCCTTACGCCTTCCAGGTCATGTCCGCAAGGATGCTTGAAACGTCTCGAAAAGAGAGGTGGCACCCGACTGAAGAGATGAAGCAAGAGTTAGCAGAGAGGTTTGAAGAGTCCGAGATGGAGTACGGGGTCACCTGTTGTCACCACACCTGCGGAAACATTTTTCTCAGAGAGTACATGGAAGGCGTGCTCACTGGCTCAGAGCCTGAAAAGTCGAGCAGCTCTGGAAAGGGCGGCGGTGCCAGCCGTCATCCATATGTCAAAGAGACTGGATCTGGCATCACCAACCAGACACAATCGTCGGGAGTTGGCAAAACCAGCCCAGAAAAGCCTGCTAAAGATGCCGAGTCGGCCGAAGGAGAGGTCTCTGGGTTCGTGATGGAACGCTTGGATCTCCCCAGCAAGATGCCTTCGATATCCGGGGCGCCACTGATGGGGATCATTCTCGTGCTCTTCATCCTGATCGTGATCGGCGCAGGATTCAGGCGAAAGTGAGGGACGAAAACCCCTCATCTCACCCTGAAATCTGGCGGGTGGTCTTGGGGGACGGTGGTGGTGCTTGAGATTCTCTCCTGGGTGAAGAAAAGCGAGAATCTGGCCAACGATCCTGCGCCCCTGAGACAAACCGTCTCAAAGTTGGCGGGGGGTGCTGGGGTGGATGATGTGGGAAGACATTGGCAGCCCTCTTCAGAGTCAAACAGCGCACCCTGCAGCAAGCTGCAGGGTATTCATTTCAAAAATCTTTGCCATCATCTGGATTGTCTCTTTGAGCGCTGCCATTGTTCTCTGGTAGGTCATCAGCTCGTCGTGGAATAGCCTTCGCCCTTTCCTGTCCTTGAGCCATTTGGCGCTAGATCTGGCGCCCGCCCACCTGAAACTCCCAGACCTCGGGACGGACCCCCTCGAAGCACGGGCCCGTGTTGACGTAGACCTTGCCATTTTCCGGCGCCTCTTTCTCCTTCGGCTGGTGCACCCCCGGCGCAAAATACCTGGGTCGCTCCACCACGCTCTCGCCTGATATCGGGTAGCGGTTTATCCGCTCTGATAGAATCGGCGACTCCAGCAGGTGGAGCGCCGCCAACTCCTTGCCCAAGGTGCAGAGCCTCCGGAATAGATCCGGGTCGGAAGTGAGCGGGACGCGCGGAAAGTCGATATTCAGGATTTCGGCGTAGCGCTCCAGGTGGGTTTTTCGTCGGCGGTGGGGTAGAGGTAGAGCGGTAGAAAAACATCAAGCGTTGCAAATCTCTTATACAAATTAAGGGCTTGCCGATAAATAAACTGGCTATATGTGTACTGCGTAATTATTATATTGAATCCGGATCATGTCGGTTTTGTATAATGGCAGTACACGTTTATGTACAGGTTATTTCCCTGTGGGCCCTAAGTCCCCGAAACATTTGGAGAAACGAAATCTTTTTCGTGGATGGGGATATTGTCCAAAACTGGATGTAGGATTTGGATGTTAGAGCTGTTGACGCTGTTCCGCTATTGGTTACATTCGAAGAGATCTGTAACTACATGGAGATACTGCTTCAATTCGTCTTTGTAAAACAGAAGGAAATTGACCATGCCGACCCAACATTATTCCGTCACTCAACCGCCCATCGAGACGTTTATTACGTTGATAAAGATCGATGAAGTCGCCATACCAGAAATCCAGAGACCCTTCGTCTGGAGTGCTGTCAAAGTGCGCAACTTGTTGGACTCTTTGTACCAAGGGTACCCTGTCGGCTACTTGATAACCTGGTGTAACCCCCATGTGAAGTTGAAAGACGGAACCTCCTCCTCAGGTAAACGCATCCTCATCGACGGCCAGCAGCGAGTTATAGCCCTCATGGCGGCCTTGCTCGGTCGTGAGGTGGTAGATAAAAACTATAAGCTCATCCGAATCCGTATAGCATTTCACCCGATTAAACAGCAGTTTGAAGTATGGAACACCGCCATCGCCAAAGACGCTTCATGGATTCCCGATATTTCGGCTGTTTTCGATCCTCGAACCAGCTTGTTCAATCTTGCAGAGACATACTGCGAGAAGAATCACAACGTAAATAGAGACGAAGTTTTCCGCAGCATCGAGTTTATGAAGGGCATCACTAGCAACCAGATCGGCCTGATCGAGCTAGATTCTGATCTGGACATAGAAACCGTTACTGAGATCTTCATTCGCGTCAATTCTGAGGGCGTGCCCTTGAGCCAGGCTGATTTCGCCATGTCGAAGATCGCCGTCAATGAGACTTACGGTGGCAATATGCTACGCAAGGCCATCGACTACTTCTGTCATCTCGCAGTCGCTCCCGAATTCTTCAGGTATATGCAGAACGATAAGAAATTCGCAGGAAGCGAGTTCTTCCAGCAAATGTCCTGGCTTCAGAAAGAGAACGACGATATTTACGACCCATCATACACCGACATGTTGCGTGTGGCTTTCACCTCAGAGTTCCGACGTGGTCGTCTTGGAGACCTCGTTGCGTTACTATCAGGCCGCAACTTCGAGACCAAGCAGTACGAGGAGCCCATCGTCGAGGATTCTTTTAACCGGCTGAAAAAAAGCATCATCCGGTTCATGAACGAGACCTACTTCAAGAACCTCATCATGATCATTCGTTCGGCGGGCTTCGTCGACCCCTCTATGATCCGCTCGCAGAACACCCTAAACTTCGCCTACATCCTTTACTTGACGCTTCGTGACAGGGGAGTTCCCAGTGCCGAAATAGAGCGACACGTCAGGCGTTGGTTCGTCATGTCCGTCCTCACAGGCAGGTACTCGTCTTCTCCAGAATCGGCCTTCGACACCGATATCCGACGAATTCATGAACAGGGTATCGAAGTATACTTCAAGGACATCATCAGGGGCGAACTGTCCGACGCCTTTTGGGAATCTTCACTGCCCCAGTCACTGAATACCTCTGTGGCATCGAGCCCCTATTTCCGCCTTTATCAGGCCGCACAAGTCAAGATGAACGATCGAGGGTTCCTGTCCCATGACATTACCGTGCGAGAGCTGATCGAGGTGAAGTCCGATATTCATCACATCTTTCCTCGGGCCTATCTCAAAAAAAGCGGGCTAACTCGTGGACAGTACAACCAGATAGCCAACTACGTTGTGGCCCAGAGTGAGATCAATATAGCCATAGGCAGCAAAGAACCGGGAATCTATTTTGGCCAGCTTCTGGAACAATGTCAGGGCGGGCCGAAACGCTACGGGAACATCACCGACATGGACGAACTGCGGGAAAACTTCCAAATGAACTGCATTCCTGACGGTATGGATCAGATGACAGTCGATGACTATCCTGCTTTCCTCGCTGAACGGCGGAAGCTCATGGCCCAGAAGATAAGGACGTATTTCGAGGGGCTCTGAAACACAGGCAGTTTCATGTTCATTGGTTGACCTGAGTGAAATGGCTTCGAAGTCTCCTGAGCTTGCGATCAGATTTTCAAAGCGAGACAGACGGCACCGGTTTCCTCCTAGCTCTTTAGCTTTCGGGCCTCGCTAGACGTTGGTGGGTTGTACCCGCCTCATCCTCCTCCGCTGGCTCTACCGGGCCGAAAGAATGATGCTCAAGGCCTTTCCGCCACACGACGGAAAGGAGCATGGAGTCTTTGCCACTCGGTCACCGAACCGCCCAAACCCGATCAGCGTCGGGATCATCGAGCTTCTGGAATGCGATGGTGAAAATCCGAAGGCGAGGGGCTATAATGCCATCAAGGGCCCGCCGCGTCTCTACATCAAGCCCGGCTTCCCTGAGGTCGACAGGGTCCCGAGCGCCACAGTTGGCTGAAGGTGGCGATTCTGGCAGGTGGGAGGCGGCGGCGTGAATCATGTCCTGCAGCTCTGCTACAGAGTGCGCCCACCGCCAGCATTTCCTCCGAAGCCCTTTTTTCCTCTTGAATACAAAACCCCCGCCATGAACCTGAAACAGATCGGCGTAATCCACTCGCCCTTCAAGACAAGGGCCGAGGCTCCCTTCCAGGGACGGCATTCCGATGAAGTCTGCGAGGTCGAGGTTTTCGATGAATTCCTCCCGGGCCTCGTTGACGTTGAGGGGTGTACCCACCTCATCCTCCTCTACTGGCTCGACAGGGCTGATAGATCCATGCTCAAGGCCTTTCCGCCACACGACGGAAAGGAGCACGGGGTCTTTGCCACTCGGTCTCCGAACCGCCCAAACCCGATCGGCGTTGGCATCGTCGAGCTTCTGGGGGTCGAGGGCGGAAGGCTGAAGGTGAGGGGCCTAGACGCGATCGAGGGCTCGCCGCTTCTCGACATCAAGCCATACTTCGCCGAGGTCGACAACATCCCCAACGCCAAGGTCGGCTGGAGGAAGTGATCCCGGCGGGTGAGGGGTTCTCCGCCGAAAAGAAAAATATATCCAAGAACCGATTGGATGAGACTATAGTGCTTAACGATACCTTTGAGCCAAATCTCAAACTCTTGCGAGTTAGAGATTTGGCTCAAAGGTATCGTTAAGCACTATTCTGGTAAGAACCGATTAGTGTTATCTAATCGGTTCTTGACT
>Ga0208771_1000064_pt1 | contig 67744 bp, 60 predicted proteins | sample AntAceMetag02UKX_FD_184775 | JGI IMG/M metagenome (GOLD analysis project Ga0208771, IMG submission 184775) | Saline lake microbial communities from Ace Lake, Antarctica - Antarctic Ace Lake Metagenome 02UKX (SPAdes) (version 2) | ecosystem: Environmental > Aquatic > Non-marine Saline and... | reverse complement strand
CTACTTAACTCTTTATTTTTCAATAGAATATATTTTTTATTTTTATGTGGATAACTTGTGTCTATTTTGTTTACAGAATTTGAGTTATTCACAATTTCTATTTTTAATTTTCTAAAGATCAATTTATAAACACTCATCAACATAATATCGTGTGTATATGTGGATAACTATCCTTTGATTTCCTTTATCAGCTTTTCTATCATGATTCTGAGTTCACGATCTTCTTTAAATTGTTTCTCAATAGTTTTTTTGGCATGAAGTACAGTTGTATGATCTTTCCTTTTATAATATTCAGCAATTTCTTTTAATGATAATTGTGTTATCAACAGGTTTGAAAGATACATTGCTATCTGTCTTGGAAATACAATATTTTTTTTTCTGGTTTTATCAAATATTTGAGCAGGACTAATATTGTAGGCAGCACAAACTTTTTGCATAATAGTTTCCAGATTTACTTCCTTAATTTTATCAGATATCATGTCGATAAGTATTTCGCTGATATCATCAACCGTAATATCTTCGGTGTTTAAATTATTATAAGATGAAAATGCCAGAATTCGAATAAGTGAACCTTCCAAAGCCCGCACATTACTATATATATGTTCAGCAATAAATTCTATTACTTCATCTTTTAGTAAGATCTCTTCAAATTCAGCTTTTTTCTTGAGGATGGCAACACGGGTTTCAAAATCTGGGCTTTTCAGATCTGCCAAAAGTCCCCATTCAAATCTTGTAACAAGTCTTTTTTCCAGATCAGGAATATCTTTGGGCGGTCTGTCACTGGTGAGCACTATCTGTTTTTTCTTTTCATAAAGTGCATTAAAGGTATGAAAGAACTCTTCCTGGGTTCCCTCTTTTTTAGAAAGGAAATGAATATCATCGATTAAGAGTACATCAAAATTACGGAATTTATTTCGGAAAGAAGGCATTGAATTATTTCTAATATTATCTATCATCTCATTAGTGAATTCTTCAGTTGTAATGTAAAAAACCTTTTTATCTTCCATTTCATCCATCACAAAATTTCCAACAGCTTGCATAAGATGTGTCTTTCCCATCCCTGATTCACCGTAAATGAAAAGTGGGTTGTAGGTCGTACCGGGTGATTCTGCAACTGCCAAAGAAGCTGAATGTGCAAAGCTATTATTCGTTCCAATTACGAATTCATTGAAATTATAATTTTTATTTAATTTTGTTTGGTAAGTGGCAATATCTTTTGACTGAGATTTAATGATATATTTCTTTTCAGGTCTTGCGGGATTAATTCCGGTAAAACGAATATGATATTTATTCTTGAACAAATTAAAACAAATTTCAGAAACTAATTCACTGTAATTTGAATTTAAATAATCAGCAATAAACTGAGTTGGAACTTTTACAGAAAGTTTATTGTCGTCCAGCTCTATAACTTCCGTTTCATTAAACCATGTATTAAAGCCCTGTTCGCTTATATTTTCCTGAAGTGTATTGAGAACCCCAGACCAAAGTTCTTCATATTTACTCATAAAACATCCTTAAATCCTTTCTATAATTGTCGATCAAAGAAAAACACAGGTTCTTTATCCACAACTTATACACATAGTTTTTCACCGAAGCTAACACATTATTATTCAAGTGATTAAATATGATAAAATAAATAAAATAAAAACTTATCCACAAACTTATTTTTTTACGTAAACTATCTATATCATTAATTTAACAACGAAAATGAAAACGAAAGTATATTTGTCAAGCCCGGAAAAAGTTAATCAATTATGGATAAAATATTATTTTGAATACTTAATTTTATGTGATTTAAGTAGATGTGAAATATTATCCTTACTTGAGTTATCCACAAAATATTAGTTCAACTCTATGTTTTGCACATAATTAACACTTTTTTGTGGATAACTTAATAATTCTTAAATTATTTGACAAAGAAATCTACTTTTAAGCTATTGGAAATGCTTAATAATCTAAGTAGATAGAGGGTTTAATGAAATTTGAAAAAGAAATGAAGTTAATAAAAAAAGGTGTTGAGGAAATTATTTCTGAGAAGGAACTGATTACCAAATTAACAAAATCTAAAGAATCAGGCAAACCGCTTCGTATAAAATATGGAATTGACCCTACCGGTTATGATGTTCATATCGGTCACCTTGTACCAATTAGAAAAATGCGTGAATTCCAGGATATGGGGCATACTGGAGTTATAATTATTGGTGATTTCACGGCTCAAATAGGAGACCCGACCGGAAAAGATGAATCACGTCCTCCGCTTACAAAAGAAGAAATCTTGAATAATGCAGAAAAATATATGGAACAACTTTATACTGTTCTGGATAAGGATAAAACAGAAGTTCGCTGGCAGACTGAATGGTTCGGCGATATGAAAATGTCTGACGTGTTGATGTTAATGGGAAAATTTACTCTAGCGCAATTCATGGCACACGATACTTTTCGTAAGCGCTATGAGAACGGGTTGGGTCTGGGTATGCATGAGCTCATGTATCCCATCTTGCAGAGTTATGATTCCGTAGCAATCGAAGCCGATGTTGAACTTGGCGCTTCCGAACAAAAATTTAATATTCTGGCTGGACGTGATATGCAAAGGTACTTTGGTCAACCACAACAGATAGCTATTCTTTCTCCAATTCTCATGGGAACGGACGGAAAAGAAAAGATGAGTAAATCGCTCAATAACTATATTGCTGTATTTGATACCCCAAAAGATAAATATGGGAAAACAATGTCGATACCGGATGAACTAATCATTAATTATTTTAATTATGCTACAAAGGTTTCGCCTGATGAGATAGAAAGAATTGAGAAGCAACTTACTAACGATGAAATAAATCCCAAAATTATCAAACAGCATTTAGCACGCGAGATAGTTGCTTTATATCACGGAGAAGAAGCTGCTAAGCTGGCAGAAGAAGAATTCAATCTTATCTTTAAGAAAAAGAATATTCCAGATGATATACCTGAATTTAAAATATTAGAGCCCATGAAGATAATTGATATTCTTTTTCAGAGTAAAACCTGTACATCCGGTGGAGAAGCTAGAAGAATGATCAAGCAAAATGCTGTGAGCATTGACGGAAACAAAATAACAGATATATTTCAAGAGATCACAGATGAATGCGTGATAAAGGTAGGAAAGCGTAGATTTGTGAAGGTAACGCAATCATCTTGATTGCAATAGGGGAAATAATGGATACAATATTTCGATTATTAATACAGATTCCAATTTTACTTATTACACTAACAATTCATGAATTCAGTCATGGTTATGTAGCATATCTGTTGGGAGACGATACAGCAAAACGTGCTGGTCGGCTTACTTTGAATCCAATCTCTCATATAGACCCAATTGGACTTCTAATGTTGTTTATTGTTCATATTGGTTGGGCAAAACCGGTTCCGGTAAATCCTTATAATTTCCATAATCAAAAGAAAGATATGGCTATTACCGCCGCAGCGGGACCAGCTTCCAATTTTGTAATGGCTATTATCCTTTCAGTTGTTTTTAATTTACTGAAAGCAGCAAATCCGAATCTTCTCTATTCGGGTTCTGTTTTAGCACAATTTTTCACAGGTATGCTTGTGTATGCAATCCTGATAAATCTGGCTTTAGGAATTTTCAATCTAATTCCGATTCCACCAATGGATGGTTCCAAAATTCTGGGTGGATTTTTATCTGACGAAGCTTATTATAAATATACTGCACAAGAGAGAAAAGGTGCTCAAATTTTAATGATAATTTTTGCTATTTCTTTTGTGTTTAAACTTAACCTTATTGGAGCTATAATTATGCCACCTTTGAATTTTTTCTTAAAACTTTTAATCGGAATTACTTTATAAAAAATAAAAAAGTTATCGTTTGATCAAAGATCAAGCCGACATGTAGGAGATAAATTATGAATTTAAAAGAAGTAAAACAAACTATTGATGAAAAACAGATCAGAACAATTGATTTAAAATATTCTGATCTGGCAGGAAACTGGTATCATATTTCATGTCCAGCCAGAAAACTGGAATATGTTCTTAAGAGCGGGATCCCATTTGACGGCTCAAGTATTCCCGGTATGAAATCTGTAGAAGCCGGAGATATGATATTGATCCCTGATATTGAAACTGCTATTGTCGATCCGTTCACATACCATCCGACTTTGAGAATGCTGTGTACTATCTGTGATGCTGATACCAGGATTGGTGTTCAGAAGGATCCTAGAAGTCTGGCTAAAAGAGCTCAGAAATACCTGGAAGGAACAGGAGTAGCTGATGAATCATATTGGATCCCTGAATTTGAATTTTATCTCTTCAATGAAGCGATAATTAATAATGGAAAATTTGCTGCCGGCTATAAGTTTACTTCATCAGAGAACAAAAATGATCTTCCCGGCGGATATAAAGATGTTGATGGAACTGCTGTAGCTAACAGGAAAGGATATCATATTGATGTTCCATTTGATAAATATGCTGATATTCGTGAAGAGATGGTTCAGCTTATCGAAGATATAGGTTGTCCGGTAAGATACCATCACCATGAAGTGGGTTTATCTTCTCAACAGGAAATAGAAACTGAACTTCTGGAATTCAGTCTGATCACAGATAAAATGATGTATATAAAGGATATTATCCATAATTGTGCTCTTAATAATGAATTAACAGCAACATTCATGCCTAAACCGATCTACCAGGAAGCAGGAAATGGCATGCACTTCCATATTCAATTGAGAAAAGGCGGTGAAAATATTTTCTATAAAAAAGGGAATTATGCTGATCTTAGTGATGAAGCACTTTACTTTATTGGCGGGATATTAAAACATGGCCGTTCTTTAACTGCATTTACAAATCCAAGTACTAATTCATTCAAACGTTTACTACCAGGATTTGAAGCTCCGGTAAAACTATTTTTCGGACTGGCAAACCGCAGTGCTACAATTAGAATTCCAAAATATGCAACCAGCAAAGAGATGAAGAGAATTGAATTCCGAACCGGAGACGGAACTTGCAATTACTATCTTGCTATGAGTGCTTTGTTAATGGCTGGAATTGATGGGATTAAGCATAAAATAATGCCTACAAAAGAGAATGGATACGGACCTTTTGATGATAATGTGTTTACCTGGAATGAAGCGCAACAGGAAAAATTACATTCAATTCCAACCAGCCTGGGAGAAGCTCTGGAAGCATTAAAAGAAGATCATGATTATTTATTGGCTGGCGATGTTTTCAATAAGGAGCTTATCGAGAGTTGGATAATAGAAAAAATGAAAGAGGTAGTCGCTGTGAATAACAGACCACATCCATTCGAGATGAATCTTTATTATAGCTTGTAAAATAATTCACTGTTAAGACGCTAAGTACGCAAAGGAAAGCAACAGCAGAGTTAAAGAAAAAAAAATAGCAAATAAAACAGTAGCGGCAGATCACTGATCTACCGCTAATTTTTTTAATTACTCAGTAACTTAACCATTAAACCTACAAATATTTAAAATGAAAACCCAATATTTAAAATAGTTAAATCCATTATAAAAGAACGACTATTCATTCCATAACCATTGAATATGTAGAAATTGTCAGTATCGCCAATTAGTGGAAACGCAACATTGATCTTATTATTAATAAAAAGTTTTTCACTAATTTGGGAATGGCAGCCAAATGAAAAAGATACACAACCAAAATCATAATCTCGTTCGATGTTATCAATATTATCATACAAATAAATATATCTAATTCCATATTCAAAATAAAATCGTTCACTTTTTCCCAGCCAATTTCGCAACTTAGCATCTAAAGAAATATAAATCGTAAAATTGCCATAAATATCTCTACCATTATCTTTTGTATATGTGAAAGGAATTATCAGGTCTTTATCTTTTATGAAATTCAGGTAGGTCAATTCTGCATTTAAATGTCTATTCTCTGCTGCATAATTTACCATATATTTAATTGGATTTACTTCGATAGCATATTGATTCTTAGATTTATTTATAGAATTATTCATTTGTGAATCTTCAATACTAAATTTTGGATTATGATAAACTTGTTTGTAATCAGAATTACGAAAGTCTCCTAAATGTAAAGAAAGAAATACTCCACCGAAGATCTCTTCTAAATTAATATTTACAGTAAAATTGAGAGATGTTCCCAAAAAGCCGAGAAAACCTTTGTTAATACAAATATCCAAGGGAATGCCAAAGCCCGATCGTTCAATCTTTTCATATGTTTCATAGCCGGTGTAATCTCCTCTTCTAGTTTGAGAAAAATAACTTAATCCTAATGATATGGCAATAAAACCGGCAGATTTGGAATTAAAACGATAGGCTTTTCCGTAAAGAAGTGTGTATTCAACATTTGAATAGAAACTACTGGTTACAAAAGCTTCAAATATATTAATATTTACATAATTGCGTAAAGCAAAATAATTATCATTGCTTTGATGTGAGATAGTCATCTGGTAAAGACTTCCAAAACCTAATGAAACAGAGTTTGTTCCATAATATGGGGTTTCCAAAGCTATGAGAGAGCTGATGTTTATAAAGAGCAAAAGTGCAATTATAAGCTTTGAGAATTTAAGCATATTTGTTTTCCTCTTTTATTAAACTTAATTAGACCAATGATTAAATCGCCGTTTTGTAATAACAGCGTCAAGAAATATTTGAGATGTGAAGAATAATAAAAACATTTCAACTACTTAAAAACCTAACTACTTAATTTATAGTTATTTTCTAATTGACTCATAATGATAATTTATGTAAATTCGCTTGTGTCTTGTTGATTATAATTTGAATCAGGAGTAAAATAATGATAAAAGGTAAAAAACGAATATTCATATTCAATGCAATTTCATTTGCTATATTATATGGATCAGTATCATTTAATAAAGAAATATTAAGACCCCAATATGGGCACAACCCTTTTGTCGGATTTTTAACAGGAAGTTTTCCGAACTTTATTGCCGCTTTTATTATTAGTCTTTGGTTTGTGAATGCGGTTGTTGTAAGAAAACCTAAACATGACCGCTTAATTGTTTATATTAGTTCCGTTGTTGTATTTGTAATTTTGGCAGTAGAAGAAATCAAACCTATGTGGGGAGTCAGCACATACAATGATCTGTTTGATATTATTGCCAGCGGAGTAGGATCATTATTGGCTATCTCAGTTTTTGAAATTATTGTTTCAAGACGGAAAAACCGTAGCAATAAAAAAGTGTTTATTGTAAAATAACTGAAAATGAGAAATAAAAACATTGAGAATACAAATAAAATAATCCAAAAAGTAAAATCTATATTTTATCCAGAGTATTATCGTGGCTGGGGAAAAACTAAAAAATACTTCGAAGGATGGTATTACAAAGTAGTAAATGCAGAAGAAAATAAAATATTTGCGTTTATTCCCGGTATTTCAATGGATGAAAACGGGACCAAACAGGCATTTATACAGGTACTGGAAGGGAAGAATTTAAACTCTAAATATAATAAATTTGATGTGCAGGAATTTCTTCCTAAAATTGGAAAATTTGAAATTCAGATAGCGAGTAATTTTTTTTCAAGTGAGAAAATTATACTGGCTTTGCCAACAATAAAAGGAGAGTTGAATTTTAAACATCATGTGAACTGGCCCAGTAGCTGGTATTCTCCCGGTATAATGGGACCATTTGCTTTTGTTCCATTTATGGAATGTTATCATGGTATTTTAAGTATGGATCATATCATTCAGGGGCAATTAGTCATCAACGATGAAACGGTTGATTTTACGAATGGAAGAGGATATATGGAAAAAGATTGGGGACATTCTTTTCCGAGTGCATACATTTGGATACAAACTAACCATTTTAGTAATTCGGGAATATCATTAATTGTTTCGGTAGCAAAGATCCCGTGGCTGGGATGTTCTTTTGTTGGGTTTATTGCCGGATTATGGTTTAATAATGAATTGTTCGAATTTACAACTTATAATTTTTCCAAACTTAGTAAATCATTTGTCGATAATAAGGAAGTAAGGTTAGTGTTAGAAAACCGGAAATATCGATTAGAAATAATTGCTCATCGCAAAGCTGCAACTGAACTTGCTTCACCCATTTCAGGGTTTATGGATGGACGCATTAGTGAGAGTATGACTGCTGAAATAGATGTTAAATTATATGATAAGAAAAACAAAAAAATATTTTTTCAAGATACAGGTAGAAATGCCGGACTAGAAGTAACGGGGAAAATACAAGAAATAACTATCTGTTCATAAGTAAACAAATCGTCATCAATCAATATTGTTATTGACTTACAAGTTTCGTTTTCTCAAATTCGGTTTTGCTATAAATAAATTGCTTTAAAGGAAACGGAATAGAGTTTGAAAGTTGAATTAAAATTAGATGATGACATGAATACAATAACTTTTTTCGAAAAGTTATTGTACTCATTTTTTAGATAACTATAGGTTAGTTATGTATTCATATATAGTTGGCGCAGCGTGCATATGTTATGCGATGTAATCATATATCTGAATGCAAATTATAAGAACTTGGTTGAAAGAAAAAATAATGATAAAACTAGGCAAAGGAACTTTTTTGGTCACTATATTAAATAGTTAAATCCTTTAAAATTAAAATTCATGAGAAATTTCTCAAACATAAAATTTATTAATAATAATAAGGAAATGATTATGCAATTAGCTAAAGAAATTAATAGTTGCTCAAAGCTTACTGGGGACTTTTTATTAAGATCAGGTGTAAAAAGTGACACGTATTTTGATAAGTATAAATTTGAATCATATCCAAATTTACTGAAAAAGATTGCTCAAAAAATAACTGAGTTAGTCCCCAAAGATACTGAAATAATTGCGGGATTAGAAATGGGTGGAATTCCATTAGCAACAATGGTAAGCCAAATTTTATGCATACCTACAGCATTTATCAGGAAAGATGCAAAAAAATACGGAACTTGTAAATATGCAGAAGGTGCGGAACTAATAGATAGGAAGGTAATTATAATAGAAGATGTTGTTTCAAGTGGAGGAGCAATAATTAATGCTGTAACTAAAATGAGAAAAGATGGAATAGAAGTTGATAAGGCTATTTGTGTAATAGATAGGGAAACGGGTGGAAAAGAAAAATTAAAAGATATAGATATTGAACTTTTAAGTGTTTTAACTAGAACAGATTTAAATAATAATCAATAGCGCTGTGCATAACATTTTACTCTGAGTCAGCGTCGCCGGCTCAATAATTTATAATTTTTGCTTAAATTTTTTAGGTTCAATTCTTCCGAGAATTTTTTAATCAACAAAAACTAATTCTTCAAGTCAGTTTAATTCTAAATTTAGCGGAAATTTGATTAATATAAACAGCATTTAATTTTCAATGAAGACGCTGTAAGTTCTTTCAAATAAGCCTGCTTTCAAAAAAAGTTTTACCAATTTGCTTTTTCTTTTTGACAAAAAAACTTTAACTCTTAAATCTCGGTTTGTCATTTGGTTTTCAGTTGTTTTCTTGTCTGGTTGATTAAATGATTTTTCAGCAATTATCAATTGAAAATCAGTTAACTGGATTTTGTAAATCTTTAGTTTATTTAATTTTAGTGGTTTTGTAAAAAATAATTGAATCGCATAACACGCGTGTCGTCGGTATGTTCTCGCAGTGGTTTTGTCCTGAACCTACCGGTTCAGGTTTTGGGTTGTTTGTTTTGGCTGGGATCGTTCCGATCCCGCCGCACACGCAAAACATTATGCCTATTTGTTTTAGTATTAAGTATAATTTCTTGACTAAAAAAATAGTAAAGAAGTGTTGAGAAATATGAATAAAGGAGATTGTAAAATGATAAAAGAATTTAACCACCAGAATGGAAGCTATATTGAATCAAACGGAGCGAGAATTTATTTTGAAGAAATTGGAGACAACACAAAGCCTGTAATGGTAATGCTTCATGGCGGTTTTGGGACTATGGTTGACTATAATGGTATGACTCCCTATTTATCAGAAAACTTTAGAATTATTGGTATTGATAGTCGTGGGCAAGGAAAATCAACGCTTGGGAATCCTAAAGATTTAACTTACCAACAAATGTCAAAAGACACCGAATTGGTTTTAGAAAAACTAGGAATTAACAAGGTTATTTTAATTGGATTTAGTGATGGCGGAGATATTGGGTATAGAATGGCAATCTCGTCCAAAATAAAAATCGCAAAATTAATTGCGATAGGCTCTCCTTGGCATTTCAATAATTATTCAGAGGAAGTGAAAGAAATATTTAGCAGAATTACCCCTGAAAGTTGGAAAAGCAAGTTCCCTCAGACTTTTGAAAAATATGAAAATGTAAATCCGGAACCTGATTTTAATAAATTAACAGATGCATTGTTAGGCTGTTGGACAGATGAAAAGGAATCTGGATATCCTGGTGAAAATGTGAAAAAAATTAACTGTCCTACTCTATTAATTAAAGGTGACCAAGATTACTTTTTCTCTGGAGAAAGTATTGTGCAACTGACTAACTTAATTGAAGGTTCTTTATTATTTGTAATACCCAATGCACAACACGAAGTTTATGAAGACCAACCCGAAATATTGAAAATCGGATTAAATCAATTTTTAACGACAGATTGACAAAAATTAAAGGCGAAAAGATAACAATGTATATAAAATCATAGCACCCTGCGAGATACTACGCTTCATATACTAACCGTTGAAAAATGATTATCAATTCTCAAAGAAATAGGCATAACAAGCGTGTCGTCGGTAGGGCTGGTCAGTGCTCTTTGTCTGAGCCTTTCGGTTCAGGATTTGGGTTGTTCGTTCTCGGCTGGAATCATTCTGATTCCGCCGCACACACGAAACATTAGGCACATTAAAAACAGGAGATAATAGATGAAAATATTTCTAATTATACCATTTACACCTGAATTCGAAGATATAGAGCAAACAATAGGAAATGCTGTAGGTAAAGGTGATCAATTAATTAGCTTGAATGGAACAATTGGAATAATAGATACGAATATTAAAGAGGCTGATTTGGTAATAGCTGACGTTTCTGATAACAATCCAAATGTGATATACATATTAGGATTTGCACAATCACTAAAAAGACCTATCCTTCCAATAATCCGAAAGGGTGAAACTATCCCTTTTGATATTGCCTCTATGCGAACGCTAATTTATGATAGAAATAGACTAAATGATACATTGAGTATCCCATTAAGAAATTATTTAAGCCATCCCAATTTTGAAAAGTTTTTAGAGAAGGATATAGCAGAATACATAAAAGAAAAAAAGAAAATTAAAACTGTTTTTGTCAGCTATAGTCATGTAGACACAGAGTATTTAGAAAGACTTATAGTTCATTTAAAGCCCTTCGAAAAAAAAGGATTAATAGATTTATGGGTAGATACTAAAATTAAAGTTGGTGAAAAATGGAAAGAAAAAATTGAAACCGCACTCAAAAGGTCAGCAATTGCAATTCTGTTAATAAGCGCTGATTTTCTTGCATCAGATTTTATTATCGACAATGAACTTCCACCGTTGTTAAAATCCGCTGAAGAAAAAGGTAAAATTATTGTCCCGGTAATTGTAAAACCATGTAGATTCACTAAGGAAGAAAATTTATCCATTTTTCAATCAATTAATGATCCCAAAATTCCATTAAGCAAAATGGATGAAAATGGAAAAGAAGAAATCTACGTGAAAATCGCAGATTATATAGATAAATATACTAAGCGAAAATGAAAATGAATGTGCCTAACAGGCGTGTCAGCAGTTTGTGTTATCAGTTCGTTTCGTCTGAATCTTACGATTCAAACTTTGGTTGGTTCGTTTCCAGGCGTGATCGTTCTGATTCCGCCGCACACGCAAAACATTATGCGAAATTGGAGAATGAAGTTTTGAAATTATTCCAGAGTATTTATAATCAGGAGAAATACTAGAATTATGCTAAGCAAATTAAAAAAAATGATTCCGAGTAGTGTAAAAAAGATTTTAAGACCAATTCACAACATTTTGACTAATAAGTACTCCTCAGAATTTGAATACTGGAAAAGCAGAAATATAAATGATAATGGAAAATTCAAGAATTTCTTTTATAAAGATATAATGCTTGCAATGGCACAGGAATCAGATGATAAATTCATTAATGATAAAATTGTTGCTGACTTTGGTTGTGGTCCACGAGGAAGTCTTGTATGGGCTAATTCAGCAAAACTTAGAATTGGTATTGATGTTTTGGTCGATCGTTATTCAAATGCATTTAAGCAAGATATCACTTCCCATAATATGCTATATATAAAATCTACAGAACTCTGTATACCAATTCCAGATAATTATATTGATATAATTTTTTCATTAAATGCGATGGATCATGTTGATAATTTCTCAGTTATGAGTGCCGAGATATTAAGGATTTTAAAGCTAGGTGGAGTCTTATATTGTAGTTTTAATCTTGGTGAACAAAAATCCTCAACAGAACCCCAAAATCTATCGGAATCAATAATCAAAAATTATTTATTAAATAAAATGAAAATTCATGAATATCGAATAACAAACAAGGGTCCAAAGAATAATATATATAAACCATTTTATGACAATGTATTAAATTATAACAGTAATTCTGAAGGACTACTTTGGGTAAAGGCAACAAAATTATAGAATTATGGTTATTGTGTATTCGCATAACAAGCGTGTCGTCGGTTTGGTCTCGCGGAGCTTTTGGTTTGAATCTTCCGATTCAAACGGCTGGTCAGTTTGTTTTGGGCGTGATCGTTCCGATCCCGCCGCACACGCAAAACATTAGCAGCATTTTGGAATGAAAAGGGAGTGAAACAATGAAAAAAGAATTATTTTTAACATTTACTTTATTATTGATGATTAGCACTATTTTAATAGCTCAAACACCTGATTGGCAACGAGCAACACAAGCTGGTGGAACTTCTGCTGATACTGGATTTGGAATCACAATAGATGATTCCGGGAACAGCTATGTGACAGGATGTTTTAACGGAACAGGGACCTTTGGTTCCTATAATATTATCAGTAATGGTCAACGTGATGCATTTGTAGCAAAGATAGATGCAAATGGTAACTGGCAATGGGTAACCCAAGCCGGTGGAGTATATACAGATATTGGACGTGGAATCACAATAGATGATTCAGGAAACACTATTGTAACAGGATATTTTGTTGATACAGCGACCTTTGGTTCCTATCCTCTTACCAGCAGTGGATATCGGGATATTTTTGTAGGCAAGATGAATGCAGATGGCAATTGGTTATGGGCAACACAAGCTGGAGGAAATGATGGAGACTATGGTAATGGGATATCAATTGATGTTTATGGTAACAGCTATGTAATAGGAGAATTTTGGGAGACAGCAACATTTGGCTCCTATTCTCTTACAAGCAGTGGATCTCGGGATATTTTTGTAGGCAAGATGAATGCAGATGGCAATTGGTTATGGGCAACACAAGCTGGTGGATCTAGTAATGATATAGGACAGTCAATAACAACAGATGCTGCAGGTAATTGTTATGTGACAGGTTTCTTCAATGAGACAGCAACCTTTGGCCCTTATTCTCTTACAAGCAGTGGACAGGGTGATGTATTTGTAGCCAAGATTGAAGATATTACTTTTGCTGAAAACCAAATAGCTTCAACTATAGTAATGCTCTCAAATCACCCTAACCCATTCAACCCATCTACTACAATTGATTTTACAACTCAAAATAATTCAAACATTGAACTTACAGTTTACAATATTAAAGGACATAAGATCAAAACTTTAGCTAATAATGATTATACTCAAGGTAATCATTCAATTATTTGGAATGGAGATGATGAATACAATAATCCTGTAAGCTCAGGTATTTATTATTATAAGCTAAATGTGAACGGTAAAACCGAAGTGGTGAAAAAATGTTTGCTACTGAAATGAGAGAAGAAGTTGTTAACAAAAGCCTCTACATTCAGATTGAGAGAAAAGCAATAAGAACGTGGCAGTGGTAGAGTATTAAAAAAAAATGGAGCAGATCACTCTACTCCAATTATTAATTATTAATTATTAATTACTAATTATTCTTCTATTACTTCCACATTGGCACGCGGGATAGTAACTTTTTTTCCGTTTTCAAGTTTGGCTTCCAGAATTCTTACCATAGTTTCACTTTCTACCTTAGTAAGTTTTTCCGGTAAGCCTGTAACTTTTCCGATCAGTCCGAAATTAGGCTGGCGGATCACGCGAATAGTTGTGCCAACCTCTAAAGTTGCCATCTTAGCTTCTTCCGCCTTTAGCTCATCCTTTTTAAATTCTATTGGAATAATGATCTCAGGGCGCATAACACCCGCCCTGATCTGGGTAATTCCGTGAATCGATGCTTTATGTCCCTCAAAGCTTTTTAGAAGGTTAAATGTATTATTTGCCATCTTGATCATACCGAAGCCTTCCGTGATCACTATGGTAAGTCCGATCTTTTCATGTCCGGTGATCGCAACACCGATATTGTAGCCCAGAAGTTTCTTAAGATCCTGATCATCAATACCTCCGGAAATAATGCCGGCAACACCAACTTTCTGTGCTTTCTTAATAACGTCATAACTGATCAATGAGCCACATACAATAACCTTATCTTTGCAGGTATCGTCAATTTGAGATGGTTTGATAATTTCTTCTGGTGTAGAAGCAAGCATTTTAATTTCACCGGAACGTTCACCACTGAGACCAAAGATCCCCTGGATATAGGCAGATTTATTTTCAATTATAACGCCTTCTTCTTTTATAACTTCAACAATTATGCCATCAATAAAAGCTTTTACTTGAATGGGAATTTTTGGTTCACGCAGAAGCATCTGTCCGGTTAATTTAGAAATATTTTCGATTTCACCATCGAGTGGCGATTTTACGGATGTTTTAAAGAAACCAAAAAATCCGTTCGTTTCTGCCATAACCTGTCCCTTTTTAAGTTTATCACCTGCTTTAACTTTAAGGTACTGTCCTAACATTTCAGCAGGAACACTAAGTTTATTAGCTAGATTAAAGGGAACTACTTTACCGGGAAGAAGTGTTTCTGCAACTACATCTTCCGCTTTTACTTTATCACCTTTTTTTACAAGAACTTTTCCTTTAAGAGGAAGAATTCTGTCTTTCTTTAGAACTATACTTTTTGTTACTGTTAAACCTGGGGAATATGCTTGAGCCATTCTAACCTCCTATAAAATTTCTTCAGGATAAACATCAAATTCTTTCATCCATTTCTTAAGTAGCGGAACACGTTCAGAAGTTTCAACCGGCAGTGAGAACGGTCGTCTTCCACGAGTATCCAAAACTATACCAACAACACCACCATGCAGTTCACAGGAGATTTCCTGATTTTTACCTGCACCAATATCCAATCCTTTACCCGGTTTTAATGTAGCTTTTGTTATCTCGCCGACACCGCAAGGCATAAGCCTTACTTCACCGAATGGGATACTTTCTTCAAATACTTCTCCATTTGGAAGTTCAAGTTTTGCAATGAGAGCAGTTTTACCCGGCTTCATTGTGCCAACCGGAGCTACGCAGCTTCCAAGATAGATAAGACAGTCTTTTTCAAATACTTCTGTCGCTGCCTTTTCGCTGATCTCTGCCAGAACACCAAGTTGAGGCATCATGAAGATACTATCAACAGCGAGTCTGGTAATTCCTTCCGGCTGGAAAGCATCTATCAGCATCATTACAGATTGGTTTCTGCGTGGAGCGTGTGACATAACACCACCGGAACCAACGAGAAGATCCAGGCTCATCATATTCACAATACTTGCACCGGATACTGACTGAGCAAATGCATCAGCGATCTCGCGTTTTTTCTGTCCACCCTTTAAGCCTACTGCAAATTCCTTATGTTGGATAAAAGCGTATCGTAAGGCTTCTTTGGCAATTGCCTGCTCTAGAACTAGTTCTTCCAGTTTTTGTGGTATTGTAGTTGGGCGGATCATTTTATTTTTTATCATATTAAGAAGTTCAGATTCATCGATATCAAACGGTACCCAGCGCAGGATATTCTTTAGTCCAGCAGTTGCCAGCACATTAGAAATACTATAACTCATTCCCAGGTTAGCACTCACGGTTCTATTAAATACTTTATCTTCGGTAAATACAGAGAAGACATCGGTAGTTGCACCGCCAATATCAACTCCCAGAACTTCGATATTATTAATTTTAGCAATTGTTTGCATAATGTTTCCCACTGCTGCAGGAGTAGGCATAATTGGAATATTCACTAGTTTACCGTTTATAGGACCCTTTGTCCAACTCATAAGTTTATTGTATCCCGGAGCTTGAGCCATAACGTGCTCCATGAATAGATCATGGATCTTATCTCTGGCAGGACCCAGATTTTCTCTTTCCAGGATAGGGCGGAGATTCTCGGTAATAATGAGGTCTGTTTTGTTTCCGAGTGTTTCTTTGATAATATCTTGAGCTGCTATATTTCCTGCATAAATTACCGGAAGTTTATAACTGGAACCAAGACGTGGTTTAGGATCGGCAGCACCAACAAGTTCTGCAAGTTCCGCTACGTGTTTTGTAGTTCCACCATCCACGCCGCCTGCCATGAGAATCATGTCTGGACGCAGCTGGCGGATCCTTTCAATCTTCTCATAATTTGCTCGTTTATCGTTACTGGCGATAAGGTCCATCACGATTGCTCCTGCACCTAAAGCAGCACGTTCTGCGCTTTCTCCGGTCATCTTAGCAACAACACCTGTAACCATCATTTGTAAACCACCGCCGGCACTACTGGTAGACACATAAGCATCCACGCCTTCACCATCTTTTTCAGATAGCCAGATAGTTTCATCCTTAATAAATTTAATGCTGTTGTCGTTATATTTCAAACGTGCAAGTTCTTCTAATTCAGTAACCGCATTAACAACACCTCTTGTTACATCATTTAATGGTTTTTCCACAGTTGTAGGTGCTTCACCACGAACTGTTTGTCGGTATTCACCATCGACATACTCAATAAGGATCGATTTAGTTGTTGTGCTTCCACAGTCGGTAGCAATAATCCTCTTAAGCTTCTGAGTATTGCCCATATTTTCCTCCATATTACAATTTATTTTTCTTATCTTTTTTTTTAATTTTAAAGAACTGTTTTATCTTGTTATTTATTCTTTTCCGTTTTAGTTTTTTTTCTTTACGTTCCTCACGGTACATATCCACATCAATTTCGTCAATGCGTTTTATAAGAAGCCGGACATATTCTTCATTTTCCAGTAATACAGCAAATTCTTGATACTCTTTCGGATTGAAAATGATCTCTGCAAAGGGAGCTAGAAAATGCATGAGCTGGCTGCCAATCCTGGCAAGTGGACGCAAGGATTCAATTGTCATTATTGCAGGTGCTGCCATTTTCCTTTTAGCAATGAAATTCGATATCTTTTCTATCAACTCAACTGCTCTTTCTTCGCTTATTTCCAGAATCATTTAATTTCCTAAAATACTAAATTTATAATTTCCGGTAAAAAATCTGTTAGCGCTTTCTGTTGTCAAGACATAGATTACGCTAAGTTTATTAATTATGAGAAGGTTAGTTAGCTTTAGATTAATTTGAATATTTATCGTGAATAAAGTGTAATCAGGTCATTTCTAATATTGGTTGGAACTAAGAGTGAAATATCCTTACCTTTTGCTATCATTTTTCTTATCATTGTAGAAGAAATATCAACCGATTCCATCTCCATGAAGTTTAATTTATCAACATACTCCAGTTCATTCCACATTGTTTTATTAATATCTGGGCGGTGAGCGATAATAAATTCAATATTATCCAAAATCCATTTATAGTCGTGCCATTTTTTCAGTTCAGAAATAATATCGCTACCGGCAATAAAATAGAATTTATCATCCGGAAATATTTTATTTAGCCGCATCACAAGAAGTTTTGTATAGCTTGGAGTATCTGTTTCCATATCAAGACGGGAAATTTCAAAACTTGGTTTGGAAGCTATTGCTTTCTTAGTTAGATCGTACCTTATTTCTATAGGTGGGATGTTATTGTGGTTTTTTATTGGATGATTGCCCGAAGGCAGGAAGAGTATCTTATCCAGACCGAAAGAATCAAGGGCGGTTTGTGCCAATTTGATGTGTCCATTATGCACCGGATTGAACGAGCCGCCCAATAATCCAATTTTCATTATTCTATCTTTTGTAGTTCAGATATAATTTTTTCCGCTTCATCTGTTTGAGGATAACGATTAATAAGTTTCTGTCCTGTAAGATTTGCATTTTCAAAATCATCTCTTGCCAGATATATTTTTGTAGCATAATAAAGAGACATTCTGTCAGGCTCATTGTTATTTCCCAGTTCTATGATTTCATCAAAATACATCAATGCAGCGCTGTAATCAAATAGTTTGTAATAAGTATAACCATTGTAATAGTTTTTCATCAAAAGTTTATACTGGCATTTTTGAATGTAATCAATCGCATCTTTCTTTCGGCTGTCAAAGGGGAATTTTTCTATGAATGTTTCGAAAGCTGCAATAGATTTATTGGTCTCATCCTGTGTGTAATGAGGAGATAAAGATTCATTGTAATAACATATCCCAAGCTGGAAATAAGCTCTTCCGATGTTTTTGTAATCCGAGAATAATCGTATCAGCTCTTCATATTCGAATCTTGCTTCGGTGAATTTGTTCTGATTAAAATTGCAATCTGCCAGTTTCATTTGAGCAACAGATGTATAAACCGAGTTACGTTCAAAAACTACTTCTGTATAATATGGGATCGCTTTGCTGTATTTTTCTTTTTCAAAAAGTTCATCTGCAATTTCCATTTTTTTTTCAACAGGTATGGTTTTTGACATCTTATTGTTGCTGCATCCAAAGAGAATTAATAGAACAATGATCAGAAATAATATTTTTTTCACAATTTACTCCGGTTTAGGCATTCTCGAAAAATGCTTTATAAGCTTTGTATGACGAGTAGACATCAGCTTTACTGGTCAGTTCATAAAGTGAGTGCATTCCTAAAACACCAGGACCGCAATCAATAACTTCTGCACCATATTCAGCCATAAATTTGGCTATAGTCCCACCACCACCTTCATCTACTTTACCAAGTGCTCCTGTTTGCCAGCACACATTTTCTTTATTATAAATATCTATTATTTTGGAATTAAATTCTGCATTTGCGTCATTCGATCCGCCCTTGCCGCCACTTCCGGTAAACTTGGTTACACTTACTCCAAATCCAATGTGTACAGCGTTCTCTTTTTCGTGAACTGATGGAAAGTTCGGGTTAATTCCTGCGTTTACATCGGCAGATAAAACCTGACTGTTTATAAGTGTCTTTCTTAAGGTTAAGCTGTCGTAAGATTCACCGTTGTGTTTAAGAAGGTCAGCAATAAAATCGATAATAAAAATAGATTTTGCTCCGGTATTTCCATCACTACCGATCTCTTCTTTATCAGCGAGATATACAATTGCAGTTTTCTCCAATTTATCTTTTGCATCGAATATTGCACTGGCAGAAGTGTAGGCACAAATCCTGTCATCTTGTCCGTAGCTGAGAACCAAGCTTTTGTCAAGACCAGCATCACGCGCTTTTCCAGCTGGGACTAACTCGATCTCAGCACTTAAAAAATCTTCTTCAATTATACCAAATTTTTCATTAAGCAAAACGAGTGCATTCAGTTTAACTGCTTCTTTTGTTTCTTTATCTTTTGGATACGGGATTGAATTAAAAATAAGGTTCATTTTCCCAGCGTCAATTGCTTCACCGATCTTTTTTGTATATTGAACTTTTCTAGCTAAGTGAGGTAGAAGATCCGGCATAACAAAAACTGGGTCTTTTTCATCTTCGCCAATTGTGATCTTGATGCTTTCACCATCTTTTTTAATGATTGTTCCATGAAGAGCAAGTGGAGTAGACATCCATTGATATTTTTTAATTCCACCATAATAATGAGTTCTCATCATTCCCAGAGTTGTGCCACCATCTTCATAGAGTGGATTTTGTTTTAGGTCAACTCTTGGTGCATCGATGTGTGCCACGATAAGGTTCACGCCTTCTGAGATTGGTTTCTTGCCTATAAATGCAATACCTGCATTTTTATTTCTTGAAACACGAAATACTTTTTTAGATTTTTTTCCATTATCAATTTTTTTATAACCTTGTTTTTCTAATTCTTTAACATAGAATTCGATAGATTCACGTTCAGTTTTGCATTCATTAAGAAAGTTTTTGTAACCTTCAGAGAAATTAAAAGCTGCTTTCTGCTCTTTAGCAGAAGCTTCATTCCAAAAGTTTTTTCTTGAATAAGTAAGTTTCTTTTTAAGCTCTTCTGTTTTTTTCATTCTTTCCTCTTTAGTCTATTTTATTTCTAATATTTCAAATTCTCTTTTGCCAATAGGCGCAATTACAGTAAAATTATCACCAATTTTTTTACCTATCATGGGCTTTCCAATGGGAGATAAAATAGAAATTCTCTCATATTCATCTTCTGATTCATATATCTCATCAACACCTACTAACTGCACTTTTCTTAGAGAATTATCTTTAAGTTCCTTCACTAATACTCTAGCACCAAATCTCACAGCATCTTTTGGAATATTTACAGTGTCAATAACTTGCAAATGCTCAGTTCTCTCTTTCAAGCGGTTAAACTCATTTTCTAGGAATTTTTGTCTTTCTCTGGCTGCATGATATTCTGCATTTTCACTCAGGTCTCCCATCTCGCGGGCAGTTACCACTTGTTTAATCACTATTGGCCTTTCCTTGATAAGTTTCTGTAAACGCATTCTAAGACGCTTCATTCCTTCTTTTGTTATATACTGTATCATTATTTTTTGCCCTTTCTACTTTTTAGTAATTTTTGTCCATGCAAACCAATTTTTTTTACCTTAATGTTACCACTGTGTGACCACGTATCACAAATTGTTTGAATGTTGTCATCATAGCAGCAAATAGCTTCACAAAGTATTTCTGCAAAGATCGGATTTCGTGTTGTTTGATAATTGTGATAAACAGATAAATAGAGTTCTTTATCTTTTTTATAGACAGCTTTTAAGAATTTGGAGTTGACTTTTATGATATTTGGTGTTGCATAAAGCCATGATGTTTCCAGTTTCTGAAAAATGGGAGCAATGAGTTCGGTATCTTGTCCGATAAGTTTATTTAATAATTTTGTAATGCTTTCTTCTAATAATTTATTATCCTTTTTTACCCAGTTAATTATCAAGTCGATATGTTCTAAAGTATCTTTTTTTAGGAGCGGATATATAACTTTGTCCATCACCAGATTGCATGTTTTTTGATCATGAGTATTAAAGAAGAAATCCTCTATATAGTTCAGGAATAATACCGGTTGTTTTTTTATTGCTCGAGCCATAATGTAGGCAAATATCATTCCGCCATGTTCGCCTTTTTTCTTTAATAGATAATCATAAAAATCAAAGTATTTATCAGCATATTTATAAATTTTAGCTGCTATTGTTTTACCAACCAAGGTTATTACAGCGTGTGGAATATTGCCGTCAATTCTTTGTGGATATGCATTATAAACTATATCAATATCGTAATTTCCCTTGGGAAGTTTCCGCTCTATAAAATCCTGGGTATCCATTTTTAATCTTTCTTGCCAATCTAATGAAATCATGATCGTCTCCTTTAAGTAACCTAATTAATTATTATGATCTTTCCTTTACGTGAGTCTTTACCCATTCTAAGAAGATAAAAATATATTCCGGAAGAAATTCTATTACCGTAATTATTCTCACATTTCCAACTGAAGTAGGGCATCAGATCACCTATATTATAAGGACCCACTATATTCTCAAAGATCAATTCTCCATCTAAATTATATATCCAGATCTTTCCGGAAACATCAGTTGGAAGATTGATAAAGTTGACCTTATCAATCAGACTTTCACTGATATTAAGCGGATTCGGATAAACTATCATTTGTTTTAAATTTCTAAGACCCAACATAGATGTCAAGCTGAAATGACATTTATTGCCACTATTAGAAATTACATTACCAGCCAGATCTTCAAGGTCGTCCACTTTTAGGAAATAAGGTTGATTAGTATATTTGAGTTCTTCTTTCATCTGCATCGAAACATAGCAGGAATCAGCTTCAAAATATTCTAAGCTTTCAATCTCATTGTCTTTATCTACAGCAGGCAAAAGAAGTGTATAATTGTTTAAATCCACAGCTGAAATTTCATCTAATGCCTCACTGAAAATAATATTAACGGTATTTGCATTTGAAGCTTTAACGGTAATTATTTCAGGTGGCGAAGTATCTTCTTCGTATTGGAACTGGTAGGGACCTTGAGAAACCGGAACACCGGTTTTGCCAGTTAACCCTGAAATATTTAAAAAATAATCATCATATTCTGCAAATTGGGTGTTGAATCTTAAGATCAAGGCGGTGTTCTGCTCGATCATATTTACTGAGACCGGATAGATCTTTTCTCTGCCGAATTCCACAGAAAAAATAGTTGAATGTATATTATTAACTTCCAGATCAAATTTTAGTTTTATCTCATATTGTGAGATCATGTTAATATTAATAAGCTCAGGAGCATAATATGGAATAGCTATTTCCCATGATGAGGGAAGACTCTCTTCCGGATTAAATGAACCATCAACGGCTGTAACCTGGTAATAAAGTGTATCTCCGGTGATAAGATTATCATCAATGAAAAAGTTCTGTGATACATTTGGTATCAATGTAACATCATCTTCAAATTTACGATAAACATTAAAATGATCTGCTCCGGCATGTTGCCATGATAAATATACAGACACAGAATCAAGAGAAGTAGCGGTGAAAAATTGCGGAGAGGAAGGACCTGTGAATTCTTCCATTTCTGAAATTAAAGCACTTCTAGTAATTCCGTTATCTTTTATATTTGTGATAATGAAAGCATTCTGAGAAGCTGTCTTACCGGAGAAAACAATCGTGTTAGAACTTGTTTTGGTAGAAAGTCCCTGCCAAATAGGTTGGAATTGCCCGTCAATATAATCTATAATATATATATTTGGAGGCACAGCAATCACGATCTCATCATCTCCATCACCATCAATATCTGCTGCAGCTAGAGAATTTTTTGTATCGATCTCTGAAAATGCAAGATAACCAAGTGATTGATATTCGTTATTTAAATTGGTGGTTTTAAAGAATTCGTAAAACGAAAATGATTTTGCAGGATCTGATGTATCTTGATTATAACCACCTACACAAAATTCTGATTTGCCATCTCCGGTGAAATCTCCAGAACAAAGATTATAGACGTTTCCAACCGGTAATCTATGATCCCAAACCATTTCAAATTCACCAGTTTCACGCTCAAAGATCATTATGTCGCCATCTTTATCGGCTGCTAAAATATCAGGATAATTATCATTATCCAGTTTATCGCAAACCACTTTTGTAGAGAAGAAATTCTTCAGAGATGTTGGAGAATTATTGAAGATCTTAACTTCTCGTACAAATGTATCTTCGTCTTCGACTCTCTGATTCAGGGTGATAACACGATATGTAATCCCATTAGGATCCCCAGGGGGGATGGTTACATCTCTTACTAAGATAACTTCATCGATCCCGTCATTATCATAATCTGCAAAATTTGCACCAAGAGCACTATCATCAACAAAAATGGGTTGACTAGGATAATTTCCACTGGAAGTTTCCAGGATGAGTGGACGGTTAAATTGAATGCCTAGAATTTCCATTCCGTCAGCATTGGAATTTCCTATATCATTAGGCCAGAAAACTGCTGAGAATTCATGTTTTGTGACAAGCTGACCATTATTTAATTCGAGAATTTTAAGAGCTTGTTGTTCATTAACTGTTTCCAGGGCGAAAACTTCATTTTTGCCGTTTCCATCAAAATCATATGTTTTCTGGGTGCAGGTAAGTTTATTTCCAATAGCTGCCTGGTTAAAAGCATGAATATCAATAGCATCCTGATCTGTTTCAAATTCATAAGCATCATTAACAATTGTTTCCAGGTCACAAAGATTTTTTGCTTTAATATCTATTATAGCAGTTTGAGGAAGTCCATCGATCTTAGCTATTTGTAGTGAATCAGCATTACCAAAATGAGGAATAAATTCAGTTGAAGGATATTGCCTGAGGAAGATATTTACATCTTCATTAAAGATAGCTTGAATATAATATTCTGGAATTTCTGCCGCATATCGTTTCATATATGTTGCAAATGCTGCATAGAATTCTGGAGCTGTTTGATCAACATGAATGGTTCTGAAATACGTATAATGCTGATTATCAGCTGTTATTGCTTCAATTTTTATTGTATATGTATCATCCAGCACAGAATTATCAACTACAAATTGTGCGATAAAATCATTTTCTACCATTTCGTAGTAGTAATCAATTTGCGGATCAACATCATGCCAATCTGTTGAAACCGGCATTTCCGCAGAAGTGTATTTAACTGAATAGCGCCAGAAATCTGGACATTGTATAGTTCCAATAATATCAAAAGTAGAATTTAAACCAGTATTATCTTGAGGTATTGTTATCTCTATTACCGGGTAGGAAGTTTCTGTAAGTAGTGAACATACATCCAGAAGTCCGTTTCCATATTCATGATCAAAACCTATTTCACCAAGATCGTTTGCAGAAGAAATGAGACGTCCTCTTACTTCGGAAAAATTTAATTCGGGTTCAACAGATAAAAGAAGTGCAATTGCACCACTCACAAAAGGAGCTGCCATCGAAGTGCCAGATTGCTCCTTATAAAGATTTTCGGGTGTAGTATCAAATGTGCTTAAAACAAGTTGCCCCGGTGCAACTATATCTATTTGCGGACCATAACTGGAGAAAGAAGCAAGAGCCTTATATCTATCTACAGCACCAATAGCAAGGGTGGTGGATAATTGGGCAGGATATACAACTTGGTGTTCATTGGTTGCGCCTTCATTTCCGGCTGCGGCAACAATAATACTTCCTTTGTTATGGGCATAATAACAGGCATCGGCAATTATCTGGGAATAATTAGTATCTCCCCAGCTTAAGTTTATAACATCAGCTCCCATATCAGCAGCGTAAATTATACCGGCGGCAGCATCATCATCCTGCAGGTAACCGCCATCCATAGATTTAAATCCTGAACGAACGATCAATAGTTTAGAATTCCATGAAATCCCACACACACCTTCTTCATTATTTGTATCGGCAGAAATTATACCTGCAACATGAGTTCCGTGATTATTTTCGTCTTCAGGGTTATTATCCTGTTCAAGGTAATCACCTAGTGCAATACTTCCTAATTCCGGTGCATTCACAAAATCCCAGCCGCGAGTATCATCAATATAGCCATTATTATCATTATCAATTCCGTCATCAGGAATTTCATTTTCATTGATAAAAACATTATCCTGTAAATCAGGATGATCAAAATGAAGACCGGAATCGACAATAGCAACAAGGATCTGTTCATTTCCTGTTGTGTAATCCCAACTTTGCGGGATGTTACAATTATCAAAATGCAACTGTTGATCTGGAAATATCGGATCATTGGGATGCAAATTAAATGTATTGAGGAAATTGGGTTGAATATATTCAATCCCTTCGAATTGATAATTCTTTATATTCTCCCAATCAATATCATTTTCAAAGTTTGCTATAAAATATTTATTATCCGATTTTGGCAGGATTGATTTTAAATTATCAATGTTTCTAATAGTTAAAAAATTATCGAAACTCTCAAGACCTATTATGTTATTGTTTACCAGTTTTGCAGTAGTAGTTTTAAATATGAGTTGATTGGGAACATAATCCATTCCAAAAAGAGAAATGGAAATTACCATTATCAGAATTATATTCCAACTCAACTTCATAAGACCACCTCATTAGAATTTATATGTTAAACCTATCACATGCACATCATTTATATGATATTCAAATGGTACATATGCATAATCCATTGCTATTTTTTTTAAATTTATACCAAATCCGGCAGTAAAGTTCTCTGCATCGAAATTTAATTTATAACCCAGTTTGAAGTCTAAAATTCTATTTAGCTTAATTTTTGTACCAAATACTGCCCTAAACTCATCATCATCAATATGTTTTATCATCTTAAATTCGGTGAATAATTTAATTATGTTAATATTAAATTTTTGGATAACTCCAAGTTCAAAGGAGATTGGAAGATCAATGGTTTCATTTTCCATTGCTGAAGTTTGTCCCAGATTTTTTATTGCAGCACTGAATTTCTGTCCTTGTATAAAGGAAAGGTAAGTGTAACCAATATCAAAAGTGTATCCATAACTTGAAGAAGTATCGATCTTTTCATAAAGTGCATTCGCATTAATTCCAGCATATTGGTTTGGAGTGATTCGGTAACCAAAATTAAGGGAGAATATCAAATCCATCGGGTGGAACTCACCAGTAATCGTTCCATTATCAGTGGTATTTATTAGCGTTCCATAGTCTAGATAGCGGTAAGCAACACCAAATGATGTTTTGCCATTTGTATTAACATAACCGGCACTATTCAATTTTGTATCGAATATCCAATAATTTTGTGCTATCGAGATAGCTCTTTGCTCTGCAAACAATCCCGCAGTTGGATTTAACATAAAAGCATAAGCTTCACCGGAAGAAAACGCCCCTGTTCCTGCTTGGGCTGCACCTTCCGCTCCTGAAGCTATCTTTAGTAACTGAAAGCCATATTCTCCACTGGTTTCAGCAGAAAGTATTACGGTTAAACTGAAGATGATTAGGATCATTAATATTTTATTTATTCTTAACATTTTTTCCTCCGTTAAGTGTTTCTAAAACGAAAACATACTGTCTTTCTGAGGTTTCTTTTTGCTTTACCAATGAAGAATCTATTGGAAGAGCTTTCAGCCTTACTTCTCGCAAAAAGATGAGATCCTTCCAGAGAACAACGTGCAAGACTCGTCAGGATGACAGAAAACACTTTTTTATAACTTATAAATTTAAAGAACTAACTTATTTTTCTATAGCAAATTTTAGCTTTAAAATTTTCCCTTTTGCACTCAATATTGCAAAATAAACACCTGATGAAAGATCTGATGCATCAATATTGATTTTGGTATCGATTCCTACTTCACAAGAACTGATGTTTTCATAGATTTTGTTAGCTGCGATGTCAAATATTTTTATTTCTACATCTACATCTTGATATGTTTCGATCCGTAAAATTATTGTTTCAGCAGGAATCCGGGAGTGATAATTAATTGCTTTATTGAACGTTGTGCTTAAAGGATTCGGATAAAAATATGTTCGAGCTTTATTGAAAACCTTGTTACTATTTTCCGGTGGTTCTACTGATGGAGCAAGAAGTGATGCTGTTCTTTGGAGATTGGCATATTCCACCTGCCATATTTCAGAGTCAATATCTTCTTGCATTGCAGTGATGCCAGTTTTGTAAATTGTACCGTTATTAGAAGGGATAAATGCTTCAATTCCTGTATTTGAATAATCTGAGATCAACGGATAGTTTAAACTGCGACTGCCAAACGAGATATTATAATTTCTGCTTAATTCAAAATCATTATAATTTACATTATCCCACACACAAAATCTATTGCGCGACATGTTTCCAAGTATCTCTTTTTCATCATCATCATCAATATTTAAAGCGATGATGCCTGATGCGATAAATGAGGAATCAGGGTCGGTAAGTTCATTGCTTGGCTTAAACACTTCTCCGTTTTTATTGAACACAGCAAAAGTATTTTCACCACCGATCAATATTTCAAGGAAGCCATCATTATCTATATCGCTGATTGATGGAAGAGCGAATGAATTAAGTGGGATTATTTGTGGAAATCCAGCAAGATTATTCCCAGCAGAATCAAAAACGTAAAGAGTTGAATCTGATGCTGTGATAATAAAATCATCGGAATCATCAAGATCGATATCTACAAGCAGAGCGGATAAAATATTTGGATAAGGTTCTTCAATATCTAACTCAAATTCACTTTGCTCATAATCCGTAAGGGTAATTTTCTGAATTTTCCAGTTGTCATCAACAAAGAACAGTTCGTCATCTTTGTACATCAAGTTGGAGTTAATATGCTCTGTGGGTAATGTCTCTAATATCTCGTAATCGCTGTTCAGGATAATAATCTCACTACCGGTAGAATTATTATCATGCAATGGAACAAAAACCCTGTTTTCACTGTTTACATCAGGATTCACAACTGGTGATGCTGCCCAGTCTTTTTCTGGAAAGAATAAATTATTATATCCTGTTGAATTTATCATAGTCAATGTTGCTAAAAAATATTGAGGATCATGGTGAGGAACTAAAATTGTAGCATCAGCTTCATTAAATGCAAATAATTCGTCTATTGGATCAAATGTAAATGCTGATAGAATTTCGTCATCTTTCCAAATATATGCTTCTCCATTGGGCATTGTGTAGAACATTTCATTCTCACCATCCCCATCAAAATCTATTAATGCAGCAGGAAATGGATTTTCTCCTATATAATCCGTTGCTAATGACCATTCATAATCCACAGAGAAAATCATTATTGAGTCGGAATTGCTAATACTATGAATCTCAAGAGGAATCCCACCATAATAGCTATTGGCAATAGGTGTTGAAAAAATACCATTATTATAATCATGTCCAAAATAAGTGTTATTTCCTTCTCTGTATGAATCATCTTTTGAACCATAAAAACTACTGTATCCATGAAGTGTAGAATCAAGTTGCTGTATTCCGTCAGCCTCTTCCAGATCTACTCCTTTATGGGAAGCATCGCCGTTTACAGAATGAATTTCAAAATCGGGAGTGAAATTTTCGTTAATAACATTTTCATCAATATGCCAGATAAGAATTCCTGAGCCATCGTTTTCTGGGGCAGCACCAAAACCGTATCCGGGGAGATAAAAATCCCACTCACAACCGGCGTAGGAATTTTCCATAAAACTGAATTTTGGCTGTCCAGCATAAGGATGCCCTGCAGGATATACTTTTTGATTTGGAATAGTTTCAAATGTAAAGGTGGCTAGCGTGTCTCCATCAGTATTTATGAAAAAGCTTCCATCCGGATTTTGCTGCCTGTTCTCAATAAGGAAGTACTCACTTTCTGAAATATTTATTTTATAAAGTTTAGGTGTGTCTTCATCTTCCGACATAGGGAAAACAAGTGATAGATTCTCAAATGTAGAATTTATTTCTACGATATTATCATCTTCCCAACCTAAATAATAACGAGACCAAGCACAAGGTAGGGGTGGAACAAAACCGTTTGCATTCCAAACACCGGTTCCCATAACTCCAAAACCGCCGATTCCATATGATTTTCCATTGTCTTTGTTATTGTCAAAAAGTGTTGGTAAGCCGATCTGATGCCCGAATTGATGAACTAAAACTCCGAAAATACTATATATTTTATCTTCACCAGGTACACCATTCGGTTGCCATTCAGTCTCAGGAATTATTACAAATTCAGTTAGATAAAGACCATCTTCTGTTTCTATACCTGGGAAATCATCGTTTTCTGGATCTAATCCGGCTTGTAAAGAACGACGTGAGAGGAAGGTACTACTCAGCTGATCTTCATTTTCGTCTTGCCCTGCAGCTTCTTCACCCGCTCCTGCATGAATAATTATAATTGCATCATAATCATTAAAATTCAGCTGATCATCAATCAATTCTACGATTTCCTGAACAAACTCACATTTGCGTTCTATCAGATCACCATTTTCTCCATTTTCTCCATAATATCCCATTGGTTGAGAAAGAGTGATAATGCTATCCCAAACTGTGTAGTTATCTTCCGTGAGTACATAATTTCCATGAGAAGCATTGGCATAAAAGGAAGTCAGATGAAAAAAGAGACGTTCAAAATATTCTTTGTTATGGGCAAGTGAATCTGGATAATCGGGAACAAGATCAAAAGTGATATCATTGAATTCAACCATAATTGCTAGAATATTCTGGGGAAGTTCATCTCTGATTACCGAATTATTCCTACTATATTTTTCTGAAGGATATATTTTAAAATTTTGATAGTCTGTTTTTCCCGGTACCGATGGCATTGCAGAGAGAAATGTACTGACAACGCATGCAACAAGAATTATTAGAATCAATCTTTTCATTTTACCATCCTGTTCTCACACACAAATGCCCTCCTATCGGCAAAGACAAGAGGGTTTTGAATTGTTTTTTTTTACTAACTTAAAAAAATATGTTTATACTTTTCCTGATAAAATATCTTTTTCATTACATTTGCACATACTCACAAACTCGTACTTTGGTGTCCATGAATTAGCTTTTGAACTACGAGCACGGACAAGTTTAACCTTCTTTATTTCCTGGTTACACTTAGGACAGATTATTTTTCCTTCAGTACTGATATCGTGAGCAAGTTTTGCAGAAAATGATCTTGTTTTTGGCATCTTACTCTCCTTATAATTTTATTTATTAAACTCTTTCAATATACTCAGATGAGCGAGTATCAATTTTAACTTTGTTTCCAATCTCAATAAAGAATGGTACTGTAATGTTTAATCCTGTTGATGTGGTTGCATTTTTGCCGCTAACTGAGGCAGAATTACCTTTTATGTTTGGCTCACAATCTGCGATCTCCTGAATTACGGTTGTAGGTAATTCAATTCCCAGGATATTTTTATCCGGATCAAGCTTCATGGCAACGGTCATATTTTCAATCAGAAATTTATCGAGATCACCGATAACTTCTTTAGGAACCGATATCTGCTCGTAACTTTCGATATCCATGAAAACATAGAAAGTTCCATCAAAGTAGAGATATTCTTTCTTTTCTTTATCAACTCTTACATCTTCTAATTTTTCACTGGTTCGAAAGGTGTTGTCAATTACCTTGCCGGTTTCTATATTCTTAAGTTTAGTACGCACAAAAGCTGCACCCTTACCAGGTTTGACGTGCTGGAATTCAATGATCTCATAGAGTCCGTTCTTGAACTTTATGATCAATCCGTTCCTGATATCTGAAGTCCCTACCATACTATATTCCTAACCATTTTTGATGTCGATCACACTAACATAATCTAACTATTTGCAATCGAGAAAGTTAAAAAAAAAATGTCGGTCAATTATGGCAAGAAAAATTTATAGGGAATTCTATAGGTAAAAATTTGCGTGATGATTTCATAAAATAAAAATGGATTGTAACAATAAAAAGTTCATCTGTTACTAATTATAAATAAATATTTAATTACAATGCTCTGCCGATAGTAAAGACATAAACTTTATTTACCTGCTTTTCCTTTAAGGCAGCAGTAATCGAATTTACTGTAGAACCGGTTGTAAACACATCATCTACCAATAGAATAGTCTTTCCCTTAATATTATGTTTTGGATTTATTTTAAAAGCAAGTGATACATTAATCTTTCTTTGCTGTCTGTTAAGTTTTGTTTGAGTTTTAGTGAATTTCTTTCTAATTATCAGCTTTGGAAGGTGTTTCCAATTCATTCGTCTAGATATTTCATGCGTTAAATATTCAGATTGATTAAATCCACGAGAACGTTTTTTTACTCGATGAAGTGGAACCGGTACAATATAATCAATATGTTCAAAAGGCTGATATTTTTTAATATATTCCTGTGAAAGTCTTCCAAAGAATTTTGCAATCCGTGTAATTTCATTATATTTAAATTCGTGGATCAAATTCTGCACAACTTTATTGAACATGAAAACCGAGCGAGCTTTATCGAATAGGAATTCATTAGTTTCGCAAACCTTACATTTTCCTCCTGTTTTCGGTGCTCCACAAATATGACAAATATCTTCTAAAAATACAAGTGATCTAGAACAATTTGAACAGATAAATTTTTCATTCTCTAATAAAAGTTCATTGCAATTTAAACATAATTTTGGAAAGAAAAGTCCGGTGAATGTTTGTAGAATATTCATCTTATTCCAATCCCTCTTCCGTCTCATCTTCAAAACTGTTTTTCTTCTTAGGTTTTACGGCGAATCCAAGTTGAACAAGATAAGGTTCATCTGGTTCCCAAGTCATTAAAGTCCATGAATATAATGTACGTAATTTTTTAGAATCATCTTTAAAAATTTCAATTTGTTTTTCAACTGCTTTGGCAGAAGTTGATCTACCATCTGATTGAGTTTTTTGTTTTAGTGCTTCCGATTTTTGTAATAAAGTCTCAAGTTTAATAATGAAATCTTCGGGAATAATATCGGGTTCATTTTGTTTTTTTTGCTTGGAAAAAGTTTTTAGCATTTTCCTTATTACAGAAATTTTTTCCTGCCTGTTCCTGGGAAATTTTGAGTCTATTCCATAACGGTGCAGTATCTTTATATTTTCAGAATATTTATTATTGATAAGGCGTTTACATCGTAAATAATACTTGAAAGTTATTTCATCAATTTTTTTTAATTTCAAAAAAATATCGTTTGACTCACTTTTTTTTTCTTCTACTTTTTTTAAAATATTTTGCCATCTATTCAGAGCAGTCATTCCCCAGTCGAGTAATTCTTTTGGAAGTGACAAATACCCCGACCAATCGAGAATATAATTCTTAATGATCTTTAATCTTTCAGTACGGAGTGAATAGGTATCATTTGTAAAATAATTATCTTTAAATATTGCCATAATATCTCCTTAATACGCTACATGATTCTCACAAAACAAATAATTCAAATTTTAAATACATTTATATGTCTTTTATAAGGATGGGGCAATGTAAGTCAAGAATAAAATATATGACACACTAATATTACTAACGGTATATCAATTATATACATGAAGTTATGACACACGATACTTTAAATTTATATGGATGTGTCTTCTGGTTTTATAATTTTGTGAGTTTGCTTTTTAAAGATAAGCAAAATTTGTCTTAACACGCCATAAAGAATATAGATCGACATCCATATTATGAAGATAAAATAAGAAAATTTTATTGCTAAGATAACGCTGAAAATTGCTAAAGAAATAAAGAATTTAGATTCTTTTGATAATTTTTTCCCCTTCTCAAGTGGGAGATATTCTATCTTGCTTATCATTAAAATTGATACTAAAAAAGTAGAAATTAATAAAAAATCAACGATTAATTTTGCATCTGTAAAATAGGAATTAAAGATAATAGATGAAGCTATCATTCCAGCTGCTGCAGGGATGGGCAATCCAATAAAAGGTTCCTTTTTTGAAGTGGTTTTATTTTTTAGAGTGAATCTTACTAATCGATATCCCCCACAAAAAACATAGAAAATTGATATTGTTGCACCAACAATATGTACTTCATTCAATAAGCTGGAATAAGCTAAAAATCCTGGAGTAACTCCAAAGGTTACAAAATCTGATAAGGTGTCAAATTGAGCTCCAAATTTACTTTGTGCATTTAACATTCTGGCAAATTTTCCATCTAAAAAATCACAGATCATTGCAAATCCAATTAACCAGGCGGCGGGATAAAAATTACCTAAACTTATTAAATGAAGTGCAGATAATCCTAAAAAAAGACTAAGAGCAGTGAAAAAATTTGGTACTAAGTATTTTAAATTACTTGTATTCATTTAACCGCCAAAATTGTTTCACCAGCTACTATTTTAATGCCAACATTTATTTCAATTTTATAGTCGTTTGTAATCTCACAAATGCAAATTGCTGAGGATGAAATTATACCAATTAATCTTCCGGCAAGAGAAGATTGATCTTCGAAATAATTTGTATGTTTAGATGTTATTTTTACTATAATATTTTTTCCTGAATATCGAATATCGGCAGGCTGAAAAAATCTTTTTTTTATTGTAATTAAATTATTCTCTATCTTGATAACTTTTCCATAAATTGGAGAAAGAATTATCTCATTTTCATTTTCCGGTGGGTAATTTCTTCTAACTCTGAAACGGATTATTATAAATATATACCATATCAATCCGATAATTGAGAGATATTTAGCTTGATCAAGCTCAAAGATCATATTTAATCCAAAACTAATAATCACTAATAAAATTGGGAAAATAGCAGCTTTATATTTTAGTTTTTGTATTTTTGTTAAATATTCAATTGGAGTATATTCTAACATTATTAAATTCCAATTCTACTAAAGATAAAATCAACGTTTCTATAATATCTTTCGTAGGAAAAAATATCATGTAGTTCTTCTTCAGAAAGGAATTTATGGATTTCTTCATCAGCAATAAGCAGCTCTTCAAATGGTTTTTTAGTATCCCAACATTCCATTGCATTTCTTTGAACCATAGCATAAGCTCTTTCTCTGGGAATTCCTTTCTTGGCAAGCTCTAATAACACAACTTGAGAAAAAACGAGACCATTTGTAAGTTCAATATTCTGCATCATTTTTTCTGGATAAACCAGTAAATTTTCTATAAGCGGGATCATTTTATTCAACATATAGTTCATCAAGATAGTAGAATCAGGCAAGATTACACGCTCAACGGAAGAATGACTAATATCTCTTTCGTGCCAGAGTGCATTATTTTCCAATGCTGCTATTGCGTTAGAACGGAGAATACGAGCCATTCCACACATACGTTCCGTAATAATAGGATTACGTTTATGCGGCATTGCCGAGGAACCTTTTTGTCCTTTAGAGAAATTCTCTTCAACTTCTAAAACTTCGGTTCTTTGCAGATGGCGGATCTCAATAGATATTTTCTCTATAGTCGAGCCAATAATTGCAAGAGTGTTCATGAATTCCGAAATTCTATCTCTCTGAATAACTTGTGTAGAAATATTTACCGGATCAAGATCAAGATATTTGCAAGTGATTTTTTCAATTTCAGGAGAAAGATGAGCATAATTTCCAACAGCCCCAGATATTTGTCCGACAGAAATTACATTAATTGCATTTCCCATTCTGGTAATATTTCTCTGGATTTCATCAAACCAGAGTGCATATTTCAGACCGTATATTGTCGGTTCTGCATGAATTCCATGAGATCTTCCGATGCAAAGTGTATTTTTGTATTCACGAGCTTTCATTTTAAGGATCTCAGAAAATTTTTGTAAATCCCGAAGAATAAGTTCACCAGCTTGTTTAAGTTGAATCGAAGAAGCTGTATCAAGTACATCAGAAGAGGTCATTCCAAAGTGAATCCAGCGAGATGAAGAACCTACATATTCTGCTATATTTGTAAGAAAAGCAATCACATCGTGATGAGTGATCTCTTCGATTTCAACTATTCTCTCAACATCAAAATCTGCTTTTTCAACGATCACATCTAGATCTTCTTGAGGAATCATGCCTAATTCATTCATGGCTTTGCAGGCTGCGATCTCTACATCCAGCATACATTGAAATCGATTCTGCAAATCCCAGATCTTGGACATCTCTTTCCGTGAATATCTATCAATCATAATATACCTCAGAATTGCATTCTATAAAAAAGCAATTCAGTTATTTCAATTTATTTATTTCTTCATTCGGATGCGTAATTTTGTCAATTTGAATATAAATAATTTCTTTTTCTTCTTTTTGGAATGTAATAGAGTTCAAGTCTTGTAAATAGTTGAAGGTTATCTTTGAAGAGCTTTTACCCTTGCTGATCTCGATGATTTTCATTTCATCAGAAAAAATAATTGTAACATCATCTATTGTAACTTTATGATTCATAATTATTTCATCTTTCATTGCAAACAAATCTGTTAATTGGAAAAAAAATGATAAATCAATTTCTTCTTTGCTTTCTGGTTTGAACTGTTCTATCTTCTGATCTGGAGTGCGGATCGTTAGAACAGAATCGTAATAGGCAGAAATAAATGGTGTCGATCGCATTCCGAATATTCCTGAATCGTAAATATCAATCCTGAAAGCGGAATTATTTTTTTTAATGGTTATGCCTTTTCGAAAGGCAAAATTTTTGTAATTAGCTTTGATAATTCCATCAATCCGGATATTTTCCCAGAATTTAAAGTGTGAAGAAAGTAATTTTTCTTTATCGTTATCTACGGACTTTACTAGAAATGCACAATTCGTAACAAATAATAATAATATAAATAAAAGAAAAAACTTATTCGATTTCATCTTTTTTTACTTTAAAAATTAAACCAATTCCAATCAAACTTGAAATTATCATCATAGAACTCAAAATTTGTCCCATTGTCATGAAACCAATCAAATGACCCAAATTTGCATCGGGCTGACGTACAAACTCAACCAAGGTTCTAAAAAGGCCATATAATCCGATCCAGCTCCAGAAAACTATCCCCGGCTTTTTTATTTTATGGAACATAATATAGGTAATTGTAAATAGTAATACACCTTCTAAAAAAGCTTCATAAAGTTGTGAAGGATGACGTGGAAGTTGTTGTGAATCTGCAGGGAAGATCATTGCCCAAGATACGTTTGTAACGCGTCCCCATAGTTCACCGTTTATAAAATTTCCTATCCTTCCTAAGAAAAGTGCAACTGATGCAAATGGCGCAACAGGATCAGCCAATTGATAAAAATTATAATTATGTTTTTTGCAGAAAAAATACCCAAAAATTATTACGCCAATTGCTCCACCATGGAATGACATCCCGCCTTGCCATACAGCAAGAATTTGTAATGGATGACTCAAATAGTATTGAAAATTGTAGAATAGAATGTATCCAAGTCTACCGCCTATTATCACTCCAAGCATTAAATTAAAAAGAAGAGTTTCATAATCTTCTTTTTTTAATTTGATGTTTTTTCGAGCATAGCTTTTCTTAATAAAGATGAAAGCAATTAAAAATCCGATGATATAAAATAGACCGTACCAGCGGATTTCAAACATTCCAAGTTTTACAATTGTTGGATTAATTTCAGGGAATTGTAGCATCTATAATATCTATTTACCAAGTTTTTTTAGTTTATTATACAGTATTTCAACAAGTTCTTCAGCGGGAAGCTCATGCTTTTCTCCATCTTTTTGTAGATCAGGAGTAAATATTTTAATGACTTGAGTAGGAGAACCATTTAATCCAATTTTTTCTTCATCTAACCCCAGATTTTCAGCCGTCCAGATTTTTAATTCAGTTTTCTTTGCATTTCTCTTCCCGCGAAGAGAAGGAAGACGAGGTTCGTTTATCTCCTTCACAACAGTTATGGCAGCAGGAAGCGGTATGTCCAATCTATCATAGCCATCTTCCATTAATCTTTGTAAAATTATTCTATGATCTTTAATTTCTTCAATCTTTTTTACAAAACCGGTTTGAGGAATTCCAAGATGTGTAGCTACGCCAGGTCCTACCTGAGCAGTATCACCATCAATTGCTTGTTGTCCGAATAAAATAATATCATATCCACCAACTTTTTTTATTGCTTCAGCTAATGTGAGGCTGGTAGCCCAAGTATCAGCTCCAGCAAATTTACGATCAGTAAGAAGTATTATTTCATCGACACCGATAGCCACGGATTCCCTAAGAGCGGATTCTACTTGTGGAGGTCCCATACTGATTGCTGTAACTTTTCCGCCATATTGTTCTTTTAATCTAATAGCTTCTTCAATTGCGTAGAGGTCGAATGGATTGATAATACTCTCTACACCTTCACGAATCAGAGTATTTGTTTCAGGATCTATTTTAATTTCGGTGGTATCGGGAACTTGTTTGATACAAACAATAATATTCATTTTTGCTCCTGTTATATCTGTGCGTAGAATTCCTTAATATTTTCAATTACATAGTCTTGCTGATCTTTTAAAATCTCAGAATATATCGGAATTGAAATAACTTTTTGTGAAATTTTTTCTGCAATTGGCATATCACCTTTTCTATAACCAAGTTTAGAAAAACACTCTTGAATATGTAAAGGTTTTGGATAATAAACTGCACAACCGATGTTGTTTTTTCTCAAATGTTTAAGCAATCTGTCACGATCCTCTGCGATTAAAGTAAATTGATTATAGATCGAAGTAGCTTTTTCATGAATAAAGGGTGTTTTTATTTGCGGGATATCATTCAAATTTTTATAATAATATTGCGCGTTTTTTCGGCGAGCATCACTCCACTTTTTTAGATGAGGAAGTTTCACTTTTAGAATTGCTGCCTGTATCGTATCAAGTCGACTGTTCAACCCTACCCATTTATGAAAATATTGAGGATTTTCACCATGAACACGAAGTTGAATCAATCTCGCTGCTAGTTCATCACTATTTGTCAAGCACATTCCCGCATCACCCATTGCTCCCAGGTTTTTGCTTGGGAAAAAAGAAAGTGTACCAATATCTCCAAAAGTTCCGGCAATTTTTCCATCATATTTGCCGCCAATTCCTTGGGCATTATCCTCAATTACTTTCAAATCATGTTTTTGGGCAATTTCCATAATTTTGTCCATTTCGGCAGGTTGACCAAATAGATGAACGACAATTATAGCTTTGGTTTTTTGCGTTATTGCATTTTCAATTTTTTGAGGGTCTATATTAAATGTATCTGGTTTGATGTCTACAAAGACGGGTCTAGCACCAACTCGCGAGATCGAACCGGCAGTTGCAAAAAATGTAAAAGTTGTTGTAATAACTTCGTCATCTTCTTGTATTTCAAGAGCTTTTAGTGCGAGAACGAGGGCATCGGTACCGGAAGCACAGCCAACAGCATGATTGCACTGACAATACTTTTGCATATCTTCTTCAAATTCTTTGACTTGTGGTCCAAGGATATATTTATGTGATTCAAATACTTTTTCCAGTTCTATTTTTATGTCATCCATTATTGGTTCATATTGCACATTTAGATCAAGCATTGGAACTTTCATATTGTTTACTACTCCTCAAAATAGTCTATCGTTCTTTTAAGAATTTGTTCAAGATTATATTTAGGTTTGTAATCGATCAATTTAATTACTTTTGATAAATCCGGTTTACGATGACGCATATCTTCGAAACCTTCTTCATAAGCATCTGCATAATCAATATATTCAATTTTTGATCTGCTGTGAGTAAGTTTTTTTATCAGATGTGCTAATTCTTCGATGCTGATGCTTATATCATTTCCCAGATTAAAAATTTCGCCTATTGCCTTTTTATTGCTCATTAATTTGATAAAACCATCAGTCACATCATCCACATCACAGAAACATCTGGTTTGTTTCCCATCACCAAAAATTGTTATTGGATGATTTAAAAGAGCATTTCTTACAAATTTTGGTATCACCATTCCATATTGTCCTGTCTGGCGTGGACCAACAGTATTGAAACATCGTACTATAACAACAGGAAGTTTCTTTTCTCTATAATATGCTAAAGCAAAAAATTCGTCTATCGCCTTAGAGGTACTATAGCTCCATCTGGAAATATGTGTAGATCCCAGCAATCTGTCATCTTCTTCTTTAAATGGGATATTATCACTTTTTCCATAGATTTCGGAAGTTGATGCTAAGAGAACTTTCTTTTTGTATTTATTTGCAAATTCCAAAACATTTTCAGCACCACCAATGTTAGTTTGAAGCGAAAGAAGAGGATTGTCTATAATATATTTTACACCTACTGCAGCTGCAAGATGGTATATTTGATCGGATTTTTTTATTAATCCTTCTAAAACTTCCCGATTTAATATGGAATCAATGATATAACTAAAGTTATTTTTTTTTGTTAAATGGATAATATTAGAATATTTTCCTGTTGATAGATTATCGATCACGGAAACAGAATGACCTTCTGACAATAATTTTTCTGCAAGATGTGATCCAATAAAACCTGCACCGCCTGTTATTAATATGTTCATTTATTCTCCTAGTTAGGACTCATTAAACTTCTGATTACAATTATGCTTGTAGCAAGACCTGTTATGAAAGCAATGGTTTCTTGAATGTATGGCCAGTAATAAGAAAATCTTTCTTTACGTGGAATGAATATCGTATCACCCGGATTTAGCTTGGTGTTTTTATTTGGATTTATCCATTCGCCTGTCTTGGCACGGATTATTTTTATCTTTCCTTTCCATGCTTTTCCCGTAAACCCACCTGCAAATTCTATGTATTCAAGGTAATTCAATTCAATATCATAATTGAACAAACCAGGATTTGCTACTTCACCACTAATTTTAATAGCAACAGCTTTTGCTGGGAAATATATTACGTCTCCATCTTTCAGGTTAATATCGTATTCTATTTCCTTATTATTCCATAATGTATCAAAGTTTTTTACAAACACGCCGTTTGGTTCCGTTAGCCTATTTCTCATATAGCGATATTCAAGATGAGACATATCTTCATCTCGTGTTTTTCTTAATTGCTGATATTCAGGATCACGAAGATCTTCTTTACTTATTCTTTGAAGATAGGCATTAAAAAGATCTGCATCTTCAGTAGGTCCGCCTGCTTTTGTAATTATTTGTAAAAGGGTAGTTTTGTTATTCTCAATTGCATAAGTTCCTTCGTAAGCAATTTCACCTATTAATGTAATAAAACTTTTATCATGATATTCAAGAATTTCACGAATATAGATTCTATCATCATTTTGCAGAATAATATTTTCTTTACTCTCGGGATCGTTCATGATCAGATTAAGATTTACATTGATCGATTCAGTTAAAGATGAATTTCCAATAAATCTAACAATTTCAATATTCTGATTATCTGCACCCGGCAAAATACCCATTGAAAGTTTAATAATGTCAGATATTCTATCTCCTTTTTTCAATTCGATATAATTTGGAAGCTCTTCTTCATTTCTGTTAGCAATCGCTCCGAAGATTTGTACTTGTTCTTTAATTACAGGAACAATAATAATATCTCCATCTTTTAAATATGGATTCGAATTCTCTTCACCCAGCACAAGGAATTTTAACAGATCAAGTTTTATGATTTCATCATTTCTCTTTAAGGTAATGTTTCTTTTTGAAGCGTTGCTTACAACATGTATAGGAATATTGATCGTATCAAGAAGTGTGTTGGCAAGTTTAATAGCTTCGGAAACACGACTGGTTGGTAGGAACGGATATACACCTGGATTTTTAACTGCTCCGACAACGGATACATTGTACATGATATTATTAGTATATTGCTGGCTGATATTTTCCTGTGCAAAAAGACAAATTGAAGAAAACACTATGGTCATTACCAGCACAACTTTGTATATATTTTTCATTAAACCTCCCAAACTACTAATGCTAACTAACAACATTCTTTATAAGATGATGAAAAATTCTAAAGTTAAGCTTTTTTGTCAAATATTTTCATATAATTGCAAATATACTATTTTAAGAATTTTTAGTAATGAATTGCAATATGTTAAGGGAAATTTTCATGTGATTATTTTTGGCTGCTTTAGCTGTCTCTGATATATTGAAAACTATTCGTAGATTTTTTGTTGTATCAAAATTGATTGGATAATTGAATTCACCGATAATTTTTGAGATCAATGAACGGGATGGAAGACGTTTGGAATCGAATTCAATTATGAAATTATCTTTCATAATATCAAGGGAACGAAGATTGGCTTGCAAAGCCAACATGCGCAATTTATAATATAAGATTGTATTTGCTGATTTTTCAGGTATTTTGCCAAATCTATCAATTAGTTCTTTTTCGAGATCGTCAAATTCACTTAATGAAGTAAAATGCAAAAGTTTCCTGTAAATTTCCAATCTCTCTTTTTCATTAGAAATATAAATTTCATGAAAATAATGGTCGATATCTAATTTTATATGAAGAAGTTTTTCTTTTTCTAATTCTCCAATAAATTCATTATCCTGTAATTCTTTAATTGCACTTTCTAAAAGACGGTTATAGTAATTAAATCCAATTGAGTTTATAATTCCGCTTTGTTTTGTTCCCAAAAGTGATCCGGCACCACGTAGTTCCATATCACGCATTGCTATTTGATAGCCGCTTCCCAAGGATTCATATTCGATAAGTGATTCCAATCTTTTGCGTGCAATTTCATTCAGTTTGGGCGGAATGATAAGATACGCATAAGCACGCCGATTACTTCTTCCAACTCTGCCGCGCATTTGATATAATTGGGCAAGTCCGAACATATCAGTACGATTTATTATCATTGTATTAGCATTGGGAATATCAATGCCGGATTCGATTATTGTAGTTGCGATTAGTACATCGAATTTATGATGCGCAAAATCAAGTGTTATCCTTTCTAGCTGTTTCTCTGGCAATTGTCCATGCCCAATTTCAAAACTTACATGAGGAAGAAGTTCCTGCAGTTCGGCAGCGATGCTTTCTATTGTCTGTACTCTGTTATGAACAAAGAAAACCTGTCCACCACGGTCAACTTCACGGTTAATAGCATCTTTAATAATATTAACATCGTAAGGAACAATAACAGTTCTTATTGGTAATCTCGCTTTGGGTGGAGTACGAATGAGTGATAATTCCTTCAATTTAGAAAGTGCCATATACATAGTACGTGGAATTGGTGTTGCACTCATATAAAGTGTATCTACATTTGTTTTTATCTGCCGTAGTTTATCTTTATGCCGTACACCAAATCGATGCTCTTCATCAATTATTAGAAGCCCAAGTTTTTTGTAATTAATATCTTTAGATAGTAAGCGGTGGGTTCCAATGGCAATATCGATCTCACCAGTTGATAGTTTTACAAGATCCTTGTTAATATTAGCTTTAGAACGGAATCGACTGAACATGGCAATACTCACTGGATATTGGGCTAATCTTTCCTTAAAAACGAGATAATGCTGTTCAGCCAGAAGTGTTGTTGGAACCAATATGACAACTTGATACCCGCTGTTCACAGCCTTGAAAGCAGCACGGATAGCAACTTCTGTTTTGCCAAATCCCACATCTCCACATAACAGACGTTCCATAGGAGTATTATCTTCCATATCTGCCTTGATCTCTTCGGTAGCTGTCTTCTGATCTGGCGTATCTTCGTAGATGAAAGATTCCTCCATCTCGGTTTGCCAGACAGAATCGGGTTCAAAGGCAATACCTCTTTTAACTTTTCGTTCTGCATATAATTTTATCAGATCTTCGGCAATAAGCTCGATTTGTTTTTGTGCCCGGGATTTCATATTTTCCCATTTCTTACTGCCGAGTCTGTGAATCGTAGGCGTTATTCCTTCTTCCGAAACAAATTTGGAAACTAACGAAAGTTGAAAGGTTGGAACGTAAACTACATCATTTCCAGCATAACGCAAAGTGAGAGTCTCAATTATATTTCCTTCAATATTTAATTTCTTTAACCCTGCATAAATGCCAATTCCGTGATCAATGTGAACAATATAATCTCCGGGTTTTAAAGCATCATAATCTACCAGAGCTTCTTCTTTGGAAAACCTGTTTTGATGACGTTTCCGTTTATATCGACTAAAAATTTCATGATCAGTATAAACTGCTATTTTAGCATCGGTAAGATAAAATCCGGATTGTAAAACACCAATGGTGAAATCAATCTTGTCATCATATTGCGGTAATAGATCACGCATTCGTTTGCTCTGACTGCTATTATCAGATTGTATAATGATTCTGTAACCGGTTTCCAGCTTTTCTTTGAGCTCACCTTCAAATAATTCTAGATTTCCCTGCAGATTTATTTGAGAGACTACTGGAGCTTTGAATTTGGCTGTGATCTCTTTAAATTCCTGATAAGAAGCTGAAAGAAAATAACTTGGATATTTCTTTAGTATTTTGTTTACGAAGCGTTTATTGGCAAAAAGAGCATCTGGTTGAGGAATAATACGATTTTTAAATTTATTTCTAATTTTTTGATAAAGATTGGTTGTTTCTTCAAATATTTCTTTTAAATAAGAAGGAAGATATTGAAATTCATCCCAGAAAATTATGCAATTTTCAGGTGAGAAATATTCCAAGAAAGTTTCAATTTTGGGAATAAGCATAGAAACATCAAGCTCAATTCCATCATAAAATCCATTATCATGGATATTTTGCCACATTTTCTCATTTGTATCTATATCGTGTAACGAAAATTCACGGGAGGGAATTAAAGTTACTTTAGTTAATTCCTCACCGGTAGAACGTTGAGAATTTACAGAAAATACTCTGATCGATTCAATTATATCACCAAAAAATTCGATTCTTACTGGACGATGAGAATTGGGACTAAACACATCAATGATACCGCCACGACGGGCTATCTCTCCAACTTTAGAAACCTGAAACTGATTCTCATATCCCATTCCAACCAGATTAGAAATAAGTACATCGGGATCATATTCTTCATTAACAGAAATCCTGATTATATTCTCTTTAAAAATTGCTGCTGAAGTTATTTTACGCAGAAGTGAGCGAATAGAAATATTATAAATTCCCGCTTTAGAAGATACCGCCGCTGTGAGAGTCTCTATCCTTTGACCTCGCAGCACATAATGAGGTGAACGCTGTTCATAAGGTAAAACTTCATAATCAGGTAAAAAATGTGATCTGTCTCTTCCAATCAACAGATCAAGATCTTCCAGATAATCCTCTGCAACTTTATCATCCGCAGTTACAAATATTATATTTTTACCTGTTTGCTCGAATACTCGTGACAGAAGCAATGATTTAGCAGAGCGATTAAGATTATAAAACAAATCCCCGATTTTATTCTCAGCAATTTCAGCATCGATTTTTTTTATGAACTCCGATTTATCTATCAGAGATCTAATTTTACTATAAAATGTACTCATAAATTGCAATTTGAAAATAGACTTGATAACGTCAAGAATAATGACTTATATTAAAAAACATACTCGCTAAATAAGCGAAAGAGGAAGAAAAGATTTAATACGATCTGTCTTTTTGCTGATAAACCGGAACAATATTCTACTTTTACTTATTAACTTAGGCACTTTTCTCATTAATACTTGTTAATAAGTTCAACTTAAGAAGGCTGGAATTGGTGAAATTGTGAGTAGAGTGATTAAATTCCTTGTAGACATAATTAAAATTTTAAAATTTATAATTATACTTAAGAACTTCGAAGAAGACATTCTCTTGTAAAAAAAGATTACAAAACTCAAAATATGATCATCTAAGAGGAATATAATGAAAAATATTTTTAATAATGCGAGCAATCCAAACGAAACAATTCAGGATGTAAGAACTTGTAAAAGAACGCATTATCATCGATTCTTGACTCAACGCCTTCGGCTATTAAGTCCAAAATTTGCAGCTTATAAGACCATAGGAGGAATAGTATGAAGAATTCTGAAAAAAGCAAAGAACAACTAATGAAAGAGATAGATCAGTTACGAGCAAAAATTGATGATTTGAAAAAATCTGGAAGTGAACGCAAATTGGATAAAGATGTGCAAACAACAGAAAAAGAATTCTCCAAAATCCTTCTGGATAATGCCAATGCATTTATTCTTACTTTAGATGTAAATGCCAATATCACTCTCTTTAATAAATTTGCAGAAAAACTTACCGGCTATAAAAAGGATGAAGTTCTGGGAAAGAATTGGTTTGATCTTTTCATTTCTAAACGCAATGGATCTGTGATTCCAGAAGTTTTCCAAGATGTTCTCAAAGAAATGCCGGATGTTTCTTCCTATGAAAATCCAATTTTATGCAAAGATAGTTCTGAAAGAATTACCAATTGGGAAAATACTGTTTTAAAAAACGAAAATGGAGAAACATCGGGAGTTCTCAGTATCGGGATAGAAATCACCAAGCGTAAGAAAGCAGAAGAAGCATTAAAAAACTCAGAAGAAAGACTAAATATTTTATTTGAATCTGCACCAGATGCTTACTATCTTAATGATTTTACAGGCAAATTCATTGATGGAAACAAAGCAGCTGAAAAATTACTGGGTTACCCACGGGAAGAACTCATAGGTAAAAATTTTGTGGAGGTTGGAATACTATACCCAATCCAAGCCAAGAAAGCTTTAGATGTCTTAGCAAGAAACATAAATGGTGAATCCATTGGACCTGACGAGTAAACATTAAAAAGAAAGAATGGTTAAACAGTTGAAGTAGAAATATTAACCCACCCAGTAATCATAAATAATGAGGGAATGATTCTGGGTTTTGCCCGCGATATAAGCGAGCGTAAACAGACGGAGAATCAGCTGAAATCAAAAATGAAGCAACTTATAATGATCAATGATATTACAATTAATAGAGAATTAACGCTAAATGAAACAAGAAAAGAAGTAAATGAATTATTAAGAAAACTTGGTAAGGAAGAAAAATATAAAACAATTAGGATAATAGCAGAATAATCATTGGAATTTTAGCAGTGTGTATTCTTAAGTTGGTATGAAATGCTCTGAAATAAATCCTTCGCAAAGACAAAATTGTTATTATTCAGAATTATTATGGTTGAATCAAAATGGAGAGTGAATTGAATACAATAATAGTTGGGAATAGAAAGATTGTACCTTCCAAAATTATTTGCGTAGGAAGAAATTATGTAGAGCATATAAGAGAATTGAATAACGAGATCCCTGAAAATATGATTATATTCCTGAAACCAAATTCTGCAATATCTAATGAACTACTATCTTTTCAGGAAGAGCCAATTCATTATGAAGGAGAAATTTGTTTTTTGTATGAAAAAGGCAAGTTCTCAGCAATTGGTTTTGGACTCGATCTGACAAAAAGGGCATTACAATCCAAACTAAAATCAAAAGGATTCCCATGGGAACGAGTCAAGACTTTTAATGGTGCTGCTCTATTCAGTGAATTTATTGAGATACCCATCATTAACAAAAGTTTAAGTATTGAATTAGACATCGAAGGAGAGAATATCCAATCCGGTAATATCAGCCAAATGATTTATAAACCCAAAGATATTTTGTCTGAGCTATTGACATTCATGAGTTTGAATGACGGTGATATAGTAATGACCGGCACTCCCAAAGGTGTGGGTGTTGTGAATAAAGGTTCTTTTTTTGTCGGTAGAATTTTGGAGAACGGTAAAATTTTAGTAACCGCAAATTGGTTGGCAAAATAGATATATCAAAATATTTATAATTCGAAACTATAATCACAAATCATTTTTTCTATTGACGCTCAAAAGCAGCTTCAAACATTAAACCTCATGATTAAATTTAATAAAACAGAAATTGATAAACAAAAAATCCCATCTGGAGCTGGTATTTTTACCTTATTGAATGAAAGTAAAATTTTATATGTTAATAAAACGTCAAATCTTGATAAAAGCATCAGACGATTTTTTAAAGTTGCCAAAGATGATAAAAATATTTTTCAGCTTGTTTCTCAAACAGTTAGAATTGGTTTTAAGAAGCACACATCAATATTTGCAGCATTTATTCATCAAAAAAAATTGGAAAATAAAAGTTATCCGGAATTTAATTCTATAATAAAATCTTATGAAGGATATGTTTATCTTGGAATTGATTTTGATGAGCCGCCATACATCAAAGTTGTTGAAGATACGCAAGAAAACAGGTTTTATATTGGACCTTTCAGAGATAGATTTTTTTTATTTGATTTGCTGGATGCCATGTCAGAATTGTTTCAATTTCCGATTTGTCCGGATGAAAAACCATATCCCTGCGAGAGATACAAAAATGATAAATGCCCTGGCTGGTGCATAAAAGAAAAATATGAAACTTACTCTAAGGCCATTCTTCCATACATAATTCCACCCATAGATTTCTTATCTTCCAAACAAGAAGAATATAAAAAGTTGTTTGATGATCTTCAATTTGAAAAAGCTGAAACACTAAATAATAAAATTAATTTAATTGAGAGATATTTTGAATACCTGAAATTCTTGAAGATTACCAAAAATTTAAATTTGGACTTTAATGAAAGTGGAAGAACTTTAATAATTAAAGACGGAAGATTGAACGAAATTATCGAGAATGGGAAAAAAGACAAATCCCCGCTTATTACTGTAGAATTCAGGGATAACGAGGTACTGGCTTTCAATAAAGATCAACTTGTAGAACGCTGGATAGTTTATAAATATCTCAAAAACAAAAATGATAAAATAATTCTTGATAAAATAAATGAATTCTATAAAAAGTCACAGCTTAAGATTAGATCGGATCTTACCTGATATGAATAATTAAGCAGAGGTTTGGCAATGGGTCATAGAATTTTAATCGTAGATGATGATGTTGCGATAACAGATTACCTTAAAATTGAACTGGAAGAATGTTGTTCCGAATTGGAAGTTATCTGCGAAAATGAAGTATATTCAGCATTAAATAGAATTATGACTGGAGGTATCGATCTTTTACTTACAGATATTGCCATGCCGGATATGGACGGCTATGAACTCTATTCCCGTGCTAAAGAATATAATGAGCATTTGCCGATAATTATGATGACTGGCTTTGGATATGATCCTGATCATGTTGTCGTGAAATCTAAACAAGCCGGATTACAAGATGTAATCTTTAAACCGTTTGACATAAAAAAACTCACAGATAAAATAAAAAAACGTATTCTGGGAGAATAACACGTTCAGGCTAAAATACATACTTAATTTTCTCATCTTGTTTTGTTTTCTCTCTTCATTATTAGCCGTAAATATCAATTATGAAAAGATCCAGTTTCAGGATATTATTTTGTTTGCAGAAGCTAAGGATACAACTGCAGCTTTCCAATTTATTGTCCAGTTAGATAAAGATATTCAATCATTTCAAAAAAGTGTAGGTTCATATCTTGATATTCCTGTAAATGTGATCATAGCACCAGATAATAGGGTTTATGATGATTGGGTACAAAAACACTCAACAATTTTGGAACATAGCTCAGGTTTTTATAATAGAAGGAATAAAACCATTTTTTTGAAAAATCCAAAGTATCTTAAAAATATTTCTAATATCCATAAACTATTACTGCATGAATACATTCATCATTTTGTTGGTTCTTTTTGGAAAGATCCACCGCTCTGGTTCAACGAGGGTATGGCTGTATTTTTTTCTAATAATATGGGAATTGAACGTGAATTAAATTTCGCAAAAAATTATATTTTAGGAAATTCTCTTCCACTTGAAAAAATGAAAAAAACCTATCCAGAAAATATGATCGAGTGGGAATCATTTTATGCAAAATCTGGGTTAGCAGTTAAATATCTCTACTCAAAAAAAAGAGGATCATTCTATTTGCTCTGGGATAAAGCCGAAACTACAGGGAACTTCGAAAGAGCCTTTTTAAATAGCTTCTTCATGACAACCAGAACATTCTCAGACCAATTTGAAGATTATTCCAGAACTCATTTCAGAACAGAGATATTAATGGCTTCTTCCGGATTAATTTGGGGCGTGCTTCCACTTATTTTGATAGTGGGTGTGATAAGAAAAAAAATAAAGAATAAAAAAACAGTTGAAAGCTGGGGAGACAATATTGATATTGTACCTGAAGAAATAAATGGTGAAGAATAAGAATCTGAATTTGAGGGAAAATGAAAGAATTTGATGAACTTATAAATGTTATTGAAAAACTACGTAATAAAGAAAATGGCTGCCCGTGGGATTTAAAACAGACCCACGAATCCTTAATTCCTAATTTTATAGAAGAGCTTTATGAATCTGTTGAAGCAATAGAAAATAAAAACTACCAGCATCTATCCGAAGAGTTAGGTGACCTCATGCTGCACATCGTGATGCAGGTGCAAATTGCCAGAGAAGATAATAAATTCAAGATGGAAGACGTACTTACACAAATTAATGATAAATTAATCCGGCGCCATCCGCATATTTTTGGAGATGGTCATGCTACTGATGCTGAAGGCGTAAAGATGAATTGGGAGCGGATAAAACTGGAAGAAAAAAAGCAAACCCGTACTTCTGTAATTGATGGAATCCCGCAAAAAATGCCGGCACTTATCGTAGCACAAAGAATGCAGGAAAAAGCTGCTTCTGTAGGTTTTGACTGGCCCAATTTGGCTCCTGCAGTAGATAAACTGGAAGAAGAAGTTAAGGAATTTCAGGAAGCTTATGAAAACAAAAACATCGAAGAAATGCAGAATGAATTGGGTGATATGCTTTTTTCAATAGTTAATATTGCCAGGAAATCTGGATTTGATACAGAAACTGCATTAAGAAAAACAATCAAAAAATTTGAGAACCGTTTTAAAAAGGTAGAAAGTCATTTTATTAACAATGGCAAAAAAATGCTTGATGCAAGCTTGGAGCAATTAGATGAAATCTGGGAAATTGCAAAAGAAAGCGAGTAAAAGAAATCTTATTCTTAAAATATATTTTATTGCTGGAAGCGTGCTTCTGCTTGTTCTATTCATTATTTTTACAAATGTTGTTATTAATAATGTAAAAAAAGATGTGCAGATCGTACCTGATCTTTACTCAAAATTTGTTGGTATGCCAGCCGATGTAAATCTGGAACAATTTTTGTTCCAATATTTCATGGAAGAAATTTTACCCGGAATTGATTATCCTATTATTCTTACCGATAGCCTGAAATCACCATTTTCCTGGGAAAACATAGATATTCCAAAAGATGATTTCAATCAATTGGAAACACGGCAACAAAACATACTGATAAACATGGTAAAAAAAATGGAATCAAAACACTCGATGATCCCGCTTAAAATAAGTGATGACGATGATAAAATTTACAGCTATGTATTTTATGGTGATTCTCAAACGATGATTCAGCTAAAAATGATGCCTTATGTAGGTATGGGCTTTATATTTCTTTATATTTTTTTGGGAATGTATGGAGTTTATACAATAAAAAAAACAGAACGTGATATTCTCTGGGTAGGCTTGGCAAAAGAAACTGCGCATCAATTTGGAACACCTCTTTCGTCATTGGGCGGCTGGATAGATGTGTTATATCCTAAAATGGTAAATTGCAAAAACGGAAAAAAACTTCAAGATATGCTGAACTTTATGCATAGCGATGTAGAAAGACTAAGTAAGATTGCTTCACGTTTTGGTAAGGTGGGTTCTGTATTGAAGTTTCAATCCTGCAGTCTGCATAATATCATTGAGGAAACTATAGAATATTTTGAACAAAGATTACCTGTGATTTCCAACAAAATTGAAATTAAATTTGAAAGTGAAATTAAAGATAAAAAGATAAACTTAGATCCCGATCTGATAAAATGGACTTTAGAAAATATGTTTAAAAATTGTATTGATTCGATGAAAAAAAAAGGTGGAATTATTGGTGTGAAAGCTTTTTCACATAAAAATAAAATGTATATTCATATTGCAGATGAAGGAAATGGAATGCCGAAGAAAATGTTTAAGAAAATATTCCGTCCCGGAGTTACTAATAAAGAACGTGGTTGGGGCTTAGGACTAAGTTTAGCACGACGTATCGTAGAAGAATATCATAATGGAAAAATAAGAGTTTTAGAAAGTGATGTAGAAGTTGGGACAACATTTGAGATCGTGCTGCCGAAAGTATAATATAAATTTACTTATAGTAGCAAACAACTTTTTTTTGGATATCGAGTATTTAGATTATTATGTTCAATTAATTAATTTGCTAAAATTAGAGAGGAATTAAAAATGTTTGTACTTTCCCGTGAAGAGATGTATGCAATTGATAAATATACAATTGAAAATATTGGAATTCCCGGACAAGAACTTATGGAAAATGCTGGGAAAGAATGCAGCAAATTTATAAATGATCTAATATTACCGGAAAGTAAAATTGCAATTTTTTGTGGAAGCGGAAATAACGGTGGAGATGGATTTGTCGTTGCCAGATATTTGCATAATTGGAAGCACTTATCTAAAATATTCTTAATGGGTAGCACAGATAAAATGAGTCCGGAAACTCTTATCAATTTTAATAGATGCAAGGAACTTGGTATCTCAATAAATAAAATTGAAAAAGAACCGGATGACCTCAATGATTTCGATCTGATAATTGATGCTATCTTTGGAGTCGGATTAAAGGGTGAGATAAAGGGCTGGCAAGCGAATGTAATAAATAAAATAAATGAATCTGAAAAAACTATTGTAGCTATCGATATTGCCAGTGGGATTGATGCGAATACAGGGCAGGCAAAAAATGCCATAAAAGCTTATTTTACACTCACAATGGCTGCTATGAAGTATGGTCAATTATTGGGAGAAGGAAGAAAAAAAAGCAGTGAAATTCTGGTTATTGATATTGGTATTCCCGGGGACGTTTTCTTACAATTTCCTTTAAAAGGAAAACTTGCAACATATGATAATGTTGTGTTCCCTTACCGAAGCAGATTTTCTCACAAAGGAAATTATGGAAAGGTCGGAATTATTGCCGGTTCTCCAGGATTTACCGGTGCTGCTATTCTGGCATCAAAAGCGGCTCTTCGTGCAGGTGCAGGAATGATCACACTTTTTCACTTACAGGGTCTGGAAACAATTTTTGAGAATCAATTACTGGAAATAATGACATATATAATTCCTAAGCTCCCCTTTGGAAAGGGAGAAAAGTCCAATTTATTGGAATCAGAGGGGTTGAGTGAATTCTTCAATAAACTCAATTCAATGGATGTTCTATTAATTGGTCCTGGAATTGGGATATCTAAAGAGATGTATGATTTATTAGATCAGATAACTGTTTTCTGGAACAAACCCCTAATTTTGGATGCAGATGCGCTAAACATCATTGCTGATAATAAAAATATTCTTGAAAATATTTCCGGCAAACAAGTAATTCTTACTCCACATATTGGTGAGTTTGCACGACTTTGTGATGTTACAACCGAAGATATTTTATTAGATCCTCTACGATACTTACAGAATTTTGTAGCTAAATATAAATGTAATGTTCTGCTTAAAAGTGCAACTTCTATTTATTGTGGCAAAACCGGATTTATCTTTGATACAACCGGAAATGACGGACTCTCCACAGGTGGGAGCGGTGACGTACTTGCCGGTATTATTACTTCATTTGCAGGGCAACAACTTTCACTAAAAAATGCTGCAGTATCGGCTTCATTCCTCATGGGAGAAACCGCAGAAAAGCTTGCAGAAATCCGCAAACCAGCTTCTATCATCCCTTCGGATATTATTGAAAATATATTTAAGTATTGACATGGTAATTAATTATTCATTTTTTTAACCAGACATAAAAAATCAATAAATTTAATTTCTGAACGAGCAGGTTTGTAATGATTGAAAAAACAATATTTAAATATAATAATTTAGAAATATAATTAAAAGTATTTAATAAATATTCAATCATTTCTGTCTGATCAAAGGAATACATCTCCATTCTGGAGAGAAATAGAAACTACAAAAAGCTATCGCTCTTATTTCGCAGAGGAATAAATTATGAGAATTTTATGGTTTGTTTTGTATTTTATGTTGTCTGTATCTCTTTTTGCTCAAGATGTTGTAATCAATGAAGTACTGTATGATCCTGATGGTGCCGACACAGGTTATGAATGGATCGAATTGTATAATAATTCAAATCAGGCAGTGAACTTACAGGATTGGACAATTGAAAAAGCAGGACTTTCATTTGAATCAATCTTTACTTTTCCTAATATCGAAATTGAACCAAATAGTTTTATGCTTATCGGTGAAGAGTTTGTTCCCAATACTGATCTTTCTGCTGATCTTGCATTTCAAAATGGCGGTTCTGAAACAGACGGGATTCGTCTAAGTTCTCCTTTTGGATTATACACAGATACTGTTTTATATGATTCTCCAAACAGCAATGAACTTCCTGATGATATTTCTGATCCGAGTGAATATTTTGCAATTGATGTAAGTAGCGGAAATACTATAGCCAGAAAACACGATGGAGAAGATTCCAATAATTGTGAGATAGATTTTTTTGAGTGCTTAGAACCTACTCCAGGAGAATCAAATTTTTACCCTATCGACTTGGCAATCAGTAATCTTGAAATTTATGAAAATGAAGATGAATACTGGCTTCAAACAGAGGTCACAAATTTATCCACGGAAAATGTGGATAACCTCACTTCCAGTATCGAAGTAATGTTAAATGACACACTTTATGGGACTTACGAACTTCCAAATATACCTGCAGAAAGTACAATTGATTTCTTATGTCAAATTGGAGAAATATCAATTGGATATCATCAAATTGCAGTAGAGCTTATCTATTTGTACGATAATGTGTTATGGAATAATCATGTCGAAACTTCACTACTGAATGGTGTTTCACCTTTTGTTCTAAATGAAATCATGTTTAAACCGCTCAGCACTAATCAGGAGTGGGTTGAGATATTCAATCGAACAGATTGTGGATATAGTGTGGATAACTTTAGGATAATGGATGCATCTGGTGGTACAATTAGCTTTTACGGAAATATACCACCATTAGATTTTATTGTTGTTTGTCAGGATACTATTTTGCTTTTACAAACCTACCCTGAAATTGATCCTGAAAAAGTTATTTTTGCACAACAATGGACATCACTGAATAATGCAGAAGAAACATTAATTTTAACTGATGAATTTGAAACAAAATTCGATTCAACTTCCTATAACGGAAATAGCTGTCCAGCAGGTTTCTCAATTGAACGAGTAAATCCTTTTGATGATGAAAATATTCAATGGAGTATTTGCACTGACAGCTTGGGAACTCCAACTTTTCCGAACAGTGTTCTTCCTATACAATATGATTTAAGTCTGGAATTTACCGAAATGCAAATAAATGAAAATTCAATCGATCATTCGGTTATTATAAGGAATATCGGTTTGGAAAATATATTGGATGCAGTTATTTCGTGTGATTTGATAATTAATGGTGAATATCCTTCAGAAAATATCTTTGCAGATGAGATAAACATAAATGATTCATTATACTATGAATTTACAACTAATATTGTAGAAGGCGGATATTTCAGTTTTCTATATGAAGTGATCTCTGAAGATGATATGAATTCCGCTAACAATATTGACTTCAATTTTTATAATAACGGATTCCTGCCATTTGTAATTAATGAAATTATGTACGACCCCGACGGAGATAAACCTGAATGGCTCGAAATAACTAATAACATGGATATTTCTGATCTAACCAAGATAATACTCGTAATTGATGAAGATACTCTTGAAATTCCATATTGCGATGAAAACTATTATTTGGTTACAGGTACAAGTAACAATGCTGATTCCCTCAAAGTGAAATATGATCTTTATGATACTACCATTTTTACCGGAATGTCCGGGCTTTCCAACGACGGAGAACAGATATTATTAATGGATGAATGTGGAAATCTGATCGAAGAATTTTTCTTTCAACCAGATTGGAATGATAAATTAGATGGTGTTTCGATAGAGAGAGTAAATCCAAAAATTCATGCTGATGCACAGAATTGGGGACCTTCTACAAATTTGTGTACTCCGGGAAAAACAAATAGCATTTTTGTACAAATACTTCCAAATAATATGAAACTGAACGCATCTCCAAATCCATTTTCACCATATCGAGATGAGCGAACAATATTTTATTTTGCTCTTCCTGAAATTTTAAGTACGGTAACTTTACGTATCTTCGATCTTAAAGGAAGAATGGTAAGAAGATTGGTGGATCAAGTTTTGCAATCATCTAGTGGAAATATAATCTGGGATGGTTATAATGATGATGAGAAGAAATTACCTATTGGAGTTTATATTGTGTTGATGCAGGCTACTGCCAGGGAAAGTGAAAAAGTATATTCAAAAAAGATAACAGTTGTGATTGGAAAATAAAACCTTGCGAATGGTTGTCGAGCATCCTGTTTTTCTCGATCTTTGCAAAGTTAAAACCTCCGTCTTTCTGAGGAATCTTCTTGCTGTTACTCTTAACGAAGAATAGGAGAAGATTATTTATTATAATCTATTCTTCCTGAAAAGAGTATCTTGCAAGACTCGTCAGAATGACAAATGAAATATAATTGGATTTTGTGATATAATTTAATAGAAAAGGGAGAAGAAAATGTATGGGAAAACAACTTCGTATGCAATTCAGGGAATTGATGCACAACAAATTACAGTGGAAGCTGACATAAAAGGAGGATTGGGAAAATTTTCTATTGTCGGTCTACCCTCGAACTCAGTTAAAGAAAGCAAAGATCGTGTTTCGGCGGCTATCAAGAACTCCGGCTTTCGTTTCCCTACTCATAGCTATACCGTTAATCTGGCTCCTGCAGATATTAGAAAGGATGGAGTAGCTCTTGATCTTCCCACTTCATTAGCTCTGATTTATGCCTTAAATCAAATGAAAACCGCAAAATTAGAAAAATATGCTTTCATCGGTGAACTCTCTTTAGATGGTAGTCTGCGTCCCGTGAATGGTGTTTTGCCGGTTGCTGTCGCTTGCTGGAAAGATAAACTTGATGGGCTTATTCTTCCTTATGAAAATGCCAAAGAAGCAGCAATTATCGATGAATTGAATGTATATCCGGCAACTTCTTTAAATGAGGTTGTAAATTTTCTGGAAGATAAATTAAAGATCGAACCTTTTAAAGTTGATAAAAATGAGATGTTCTCACATTTAGATGAAAGTCCGGTTGATATGTTTGATGTGAAAGGACAATTTCATGTTAAACGTGCTTTGGAAGTTGCTGCAGCCGGAGGACACAATGTTTTAATGATTGGACCTCCAGGATCCGGTAAAACCATGCTGGCTCGTCGGATTCCCACAATATTACCCGGATTTACACTCGAAGAAGCTCTTGAAACAACAAAGATCCATTCGGTAGCAGGTTTTATCGGTGCTCAAAAAGGAATCGTAACCAGCCGACCATTTCGCTCTCCGCATCATACAATTAGTGATGTTGCTTTAATTGGTGGAGGAAGTTATCCTAAACCGGGAGAAGTTTCACTTTCTCATAATGGAGTTCTGTTTCTAGATGAGCTTCCCGAATTCAAGAAATCTGTCTTGGAAGTTCTGCGTCAGCCTTTGGAAGATGAAGTTGTCACTATTTCTCGTGCTACGCAAAGTCTGGAATTCCCTGCAAAATTTATGATGGTTGCTTCGATGAATCCTTGTCCTTGTGGCTATTTTGGAAGTGAAGTGAAGGGACATACCTGTTCCTGTCCTATTGGAAATATTCAAAGATACCGCTCCCGAATATCCGGTCCACTACTTGACCGCATCGATATTCATGTCGAAGTTCCAGCTGTTAAATATGATGAACTCAGCAGTATGCCTACAGGAGAAAAATCTGCAATTATCAGAAAACGTGTAAATAATTCTAGAGAAATCCAATTAAAACGTTTTAAGGATAGTAAAATTTTCAGTAATTCTCAAATGAGTTCCAAGCAGATTAGGAAATATTGCATTTTAAATAATGACAGTAAATCCATTTTGAAAATGGCAATGGATAAAATGGGATTATCTGCCAGAGCTTATGATAGAATATTAAAGGTTTCTCGTACAATTGCCGATCTTGAAGGAAGTGAAAATATTGGTGTAGAACATATCAGTGAGGCTGTTCAGTATAGAAGCTTGGATAAGAAGTTTTGGGAGTGAGAGAAATATTCACAGCAAAGAACGCTAAGACGCAAAGGTGGATCAACATTTATAAATCTCTTCCGTCATCCTGAGCTTGTCGAAGGATAGAGTTTTCTTACAAATAGATTTTACACTTCGATAAACTCAGTGTGACAAATGTAGGGTGAAAGCGAACAGTGAAAAAGTAAATGTAATTGTCATTCTCGCAAAAGCGGGAATCTATAAATATTGAACAAGAAAAAATTATAATATTGACATCGGAAATGATTCAATTTTTCTGTGTGGTGTTTAATAAAGATTATATTAATAATTTAAAAATTATACGGATTAATGTATTAAAGGAGAAATTAAAATGGAAAAAATCAATTTAATAAAACCTGAAAAAGTATTTTTAAGAAATCATTCAATATTAAATGAACAGTGGTTACAAAATATTATAGCAAATGATCCTGAAATATTAGGTTTAGGTGACTTGGTATTAAAAGATAAAGAACGAAAACAACCTCGTGCAGGACGACTGGATATTTTATTACAAGATGCTGAAATTAACAAGCGGTATGAAGTTGAAATTCAATTAGGAAAGACAGACGAAAGCCATATTATTAGAACAATTGAGTATTGGGATATAGAAAGAAAAAGATATCCTCAGTATGAACATTGTGCGGTAATTATTGCAGAAGAAATTACTAGTAGATTTTTAAATGTAATTAGCTTATTTAATGGTAATATCCCATTGATAGCAATTCAATTAACAGCTTACAAAAATGTGGAAGATTATTTTTTAACATTTAATACTGTTCTTGATGAAATGAACTTAGGGCTAGTTGATGAAGATGAAGATATTAGTTTAGAAACTGATAGACATTACTGGGAAAATGTTAAAGGAACAGTAAAAACTGTAAAGATTGTGGATGAAGCTCTTTCAATTATCACAAGTATTCTTCCGGGCTATGAGCTTAAGTACAATAAGTTTTATATTGGTTTAGCCCAAAACGGTAACACGGATAATTTCATTATATTTCGAGCTAAAAAAAAATTTATGAGGATGGAAATTCGTCTTGAACGTTCAGATGAATTAGAAAGAGAAATTGAAGAAAAGGGTCTTGATTTAATGGATTATGAAAAGCGAAGTGGAAGATACAGAATTAAATTAACAATGAATGATATAAAAAAACATCAAGACTTCATTGCTAATATTGTAAAAAAAGCAAAACAAATTGAACTTAAAATCAAGGATGATGATGAATTATTATGATAATATAGCTAACGTTTACAAATATTAGGATAAGTTTTTCTACTTCCAAACCCAATAAACTGCTTATTAGAATCGTGCCCAATAATTATGCTATTTTACCTATTTTACTTTCTTCTGTCCTGATTTTGCCTTATTTGCCGGAAGGATAACAACACGTTTTCTGGAGCCTTCACCAATTGTTCTGATTCGGAGGGCATTGTCTTTCTCTATTTGTTGATGAATAACTTTTCTATTACTGGCTTGAAGTGGCTCGAAAGTATAGCTTCTTCCAGTATCTTTTACCCTTTTGGCAATGCTGTCAACTTTCTCTAATAGGGCTTTTCTCCGTCTATCTCTGTAGCCATCGACATCTATTATAACTTGAATTTTTTTTTTCTCAGCTTTATTTACCATCTGATTTAAGAGGTGTTGGAAACTATCAAGTAGTTTTGCTTCTTTCCCAATAATGAAACCTGCATCTTTAGAATTATTTATGGTGACATTATAGATGCCGTTATCCTGAATAACCTCAACATCTCCAGAGGTTATATTCATTTTTGCCAAGATTCCCTGCGTAAATTCTTTGGTCATCTTAATTATATCTTCGGGGTTGCTGTTTGCTGTACTTTCCTTTTTAAAGCTAATTTTCTTACCAATCTTATTCTTGATTTTCTTTTCCCGTTTTACTCTGGTTTTTTCAACACTTTTTGCTTTGGATTTTCTAAGATAAGCTTTGCTCTCTTTATAAATGAATTTGATAGTTGTTGGCTTAGAACCGAATAATCCCATGAAGCCGCTTGAACCTTCATCCACTACTTCAAATTTGAAATCATTAAGCTCAAGATTGTGCTCTTTCATAAATTCAGATATTATTTTTGAGGTTGATTTTCCTATTACTATAGTTTCTTTCATGTTTATATACCCTTACATAAATTTTTTCTTGATAAAATACTGCTGAAATGAACCGATTATTGAGAATACAGTCCAATATAGAACCAGTCCTGATGATAATCCCTTAAAAATAAAGAACATCATAATTGGCATGAAATACATCATCATTTTTTGAGATTGCTGTTGTGCTTTTTGTTTATCGTCCATATCATCTAACGTCTTCTTAGAGGGGGCCATCAGTTTTTGCTGAACGAACATAAACACTGCCATTAAAATGGGAAGCAACCAGATCGGATCAGGTTCTGAGAGATCAGGAAGCCAGCCAAAACTTGCCTGTCTTAAAGATATTGAATATCTAAGCAAAGGATAAAGAGCAAAGATCACCGGCATTTGAAGCAGCATTGGTAGACAGCCACCCAGAGGATTCACTCCATGTTCCTTGTATAATTTTTTAAGTTCAACATTCATCTTTTGCGGATCACCTTTATATTTTGCCTGAAGCTCTTTGGTAAGAGGTTGAATCTTCTGCATTTTGGTTGTAGATTCAAAACTCTTGTGAGTTAGAGGATAAAGGAGAGTTTTGAGAATTACAGAAAAAATAATAATAACTAAACCCCAACTTGGGATAAAACCATATAAAAATGATAAAAACCAGAGGAAAATTTTGCTGAGTGGCTGCAAAAATTTTGGTCCTATTTCCACAATATTTTCAATACCATTATTATATTCCTTCAATCTTCCATAATCAAGTGGTCCCATGTAAAGTTCATATTTGTGGTTGATCTGTGAACCGATCGTGGAAACAGATAATTTCATCGAAGGATTTTCTTCTATTTTAAAGGCTGAGATCTTATTCATTTCAATTAGTTCATCGGGCATAATAGCCAGTGTAAAATATTTGGAACGAACCGCAGCCCAATCTATACTTCCAGTTGCTTTTCTCTCTTCTTTCAATTTGGAAAGTGCAAGTTTATTGATGTCGTTATCAATCTGAGAGATCACAGCATATTCTCTGTTTTTCATCTTCAAATATTCTTCTGTATCTGCAATTCCACTGCCATAATCAAGTTCATAACCGACCAGGTTATCAAATCCATTGAGTTGAGTTTCCATGCTTACCTGATAATCATCAGACAAAGTAAATATTCTTTTTATTGTTCCCTTTTCTGTGTTAGAAGTAAACGTAACTTTACGATTTACTTCATTCAACTCATATTGGAAAGGTACGTTGGAATAGTTAGAAATATTACCAGCATAATCTATAAGTTTACAGTTTAATATGCCATTATTCTCGTTTAATAATTCAACAAAAGCAACTTTGTCATTCATATAAAAGTCTTTTAATTGAACCGAATTGATCACAGCACCCTTGTTACTGAATTTGAGTTTAATAAGTTCATTTTCCAATACGATATTGTTATTAATGTCGATATCATTATCTAAAACTGTAATTTCAGTTTCACTAAGCGGTGTAGAATTAAGATCAATTGATTCTGCTGTCTGGTTTGATAGATCTAATGCATTTTCTGTGGTTTGCTGTTGAGTTTGCTGTATTGGTTTATTTTTTTTCCAAATAAATTCGCTGCTTAACCAGAATACAACAAGTATCAACAGTACGGCTAATAGTGTCTTTTTGTCCATAAATTCTCCTTACGGTAGCGGATCGTGTCCCCCCGGGTGAAAAGGGTGACACTTTAATATTCTGAGGATCGATAGTTTCAGGGCTTTAAGGAATGAATACTTAGAGAATGCCTGATATGAATATTGACTGCAAGTTGGTGTGAATCGACAGGAAGGTGGTAAAACAACAGAAATATATCGTCTATAAAAAGTTATGATCAATAATGTAACTTTGTTAAAAATTTTCATTTTTATATAATTTCAAATAATTGAATTAAATCATCCTTAATTTTTTGCCAAATAGCAGTTCCCGCTAAGGGTTTTGCTACAATTATCAGTTCCATACCAGTCGGATGTAATTCTTCATGTTCTCTCAAGAAAGCACGAACGCGACGCTTGACTTTGTTTCTAATTACCGCATTACCAACTTTCTTACTAACTACAATTCCAACTGCAAAATAATCTTCAAGTATTTTCTTCTTTAAAAAAACAAAGAGATTACCTTCTGTTTTTATATTTTTCTTATAAACACTCTGGTATTCTCTTTTTGAGGTTATCGATAGCATTTAATCGCTTACAGTCAAGCGAGTTCTACCTTTTCTTCTTCTTCTTGCTAAAACTTTGCGACCGGCTTTTGTAGACATTCTTAATCTAAAGCCGTGCTTATTTTTCCTCTTTCTATTATGAGGTTGATAAGTCCTTTTCATCTTAAATCTCCTTTAAATATTTCCAATCTATATATCAGATAACTCATTATTTCATACCTTTTTGTAAAGGCTGGAACAAACTGAAATACAAAGTCTTACTGTCAAGAATTATTTGTTTAACAGTTTAACGGTGCTATCTGAAGATAGTTTGTCCACGCTCAGGTCCCACAGAAACCATGGTTATATTTTTACCAATAAGTTCCTCAACTTTTGTAATATACTTTTGTGCGTTCATTGGTAGTTTATTGTACTCTGTAATTCCAGTGATATCATCATTCCATCCTGGAAGTTCAATGTACTGAGGTATTGCCAGTTCCAGAGCTTTAGCGGAATGTGGGAATTCATTAGTTACAGTATTTTCAATTTTATATTCCGTACAAATCTTTATTATCTCAAAACCTGATAGAACATCAAGAAGAGTAAATGCAATTTCATCGATTCCATTCAGCATTGCTGTGTATTTGGCTGCTACTGCATCAAACCAGCCGCAACGACGTGGACGTCCCGTAGTAGAACCAAATTCATTTCCCTGTATCCTTATTTTGTTTCCAATTTCATCATGTAGTTCAGTAGGAAATGGTCCCTTCCCAACGCGGGTATAATAACTTTTAAAGATACCTACAGTGCGATCTATTTTTTTTCCAAATCCAGCTCCAACAGCAACTCCACCGGAAATTGTGTGAGAAGATGTAACGAAAGGATATGTACCAAATGTTATATCAAGTAAAGCTCCCTGAGCTCCTTCAAAAAGTATATTTTTATCTGTAACTTCATTTAATAAATATGGGATCTGCTTCAAAAATGGTTTCAGCTCTTCAGTTATAGCAGTTAAATCATTGAGGATGTTATCAACTCTTGAAATTGGATAATTATGGAATCTCATGATGTTTTCCAGACGTTCTCTCAAGTATTCTTTATCAAAGAGGTCTCCGAATCGTATTCCATAACGGGCAATTGAATCTGAATAACAAGGTCCAATTCCGCGTTTTGTTGTTCCAATATTTGTTTGCTTATTGTTTGCTTCTGCTTTTCCATCCAATTCTTGATGCAGCGGGAGTACTATCTGAGCCCTTGGGTCTATAAAAATCTATTCTCAAACGAAATGCCCTGTGCTTTCAATCCTTTCATCTCAGCTAATAATTGAAAAGGATCAATAACAACTCCGCTTCCAATCAAACAAGTTTTTCCCGGATATAATATACCGGAGGGAATAAGATGAAACACAAATTTTTTTTCTTTTAATTTTATTGTATGCCCAGCATTATTCCCACCTTGAAAGCGAACCACGTAGTCCGCATCTTTTGCCAGAACATCGACTATCTTTGCTTTTGCTTCATCTCCCCACGCACAACCTAAAACCGCAGTAGAAAACATTTTTTACACTCTCCTAATAATAGAAATATAGAATAAAAAAATATTTCTTATATTATGTGTCAATCAATGAATTACCCAAAAAAAAGTTGACGCAAAACATAAGAACTTATTAATGCTTTCGCCTTTAGGGCTTAATAGATTTTTAAAGAGAGTATTTAAGATGAATGAAATCACTGATAGGAAAGTTTATACAAATTCGGATAAAACACTTACCTTAACAATATCAGAAGATAATCTATCCGCCTATCTTACTATAGAAGACAATAGTAATATGATAGATGAAGAGGAAATCTCTTCTCTTATTTCATCTGCAGGAATAAAGAATAGATTGGAAGCAGCAATTAATTTTAATATAAAAAATGAAATAATAAAAAAACTAGGTAAACCATTTCTCATTGCCATTGCTTCTGTTAAGAAAGTTGAAAATGGAATATCTTATACATTTGATTCTGAGTCTTGTATAAATATTAATGAACGCTATGAAATAGATGCTTTATCAAAATTTGTGAAAGTTGAGAAAGATCAACCTCTGGCAGAAATGTATATTCCGGACACACATAAGGCTGGAATTGATATTTTTGGTAATGAGGTATCTTCTGAACAAAAATCTCAAATAGATGTAGAAAATATTTTAGGAAATAATGTTTATTACTCTGCAGAAACAAATCAGATTTTATCCTCAGAAGCAGGATATCCATATTTTGATCATGATAATAAAATTTGTGTGAAATCTACTTTTATATCTCAAGATATTCTGGATACAACTAAAACTATCTACGGTAACACAATAATTGACGGAATAATTTCAAATTCCAACTTGGAAATTTTTGGTGATCTTTGGGTTAAGGGAAGTATTAGAAGTTGCAATAATGTTGGCATTATTGTTCATGGAGATATAATAATTAATTATGTTGAAGATTCCAGAATTGTTGCATCAGGGGAAATCACAATAAATAAGAAAGCTCGTAACAGTTTAGTGTTAGCAAATGGAACAATAAAAGCTGAAGAATTCAGCTCAATTTCAGGTGGGGTTATCCAAAGTGGTAAAAGTATAGAAGTGTATTCTACCGGAAATGATCATGGTGTTGTTACTGAAGTGGAAATTGCAATTGCACCATTTATAAAAGAACAAATACGCATTGTCCAAAATAAACTTACTAATACTAAAAATAACTCAGATGAAGATAACGTTTTAATCTCATCATTTATAGAAGAACTTGAAAAATTACATTCCAAATTTGAGGATGAAATAGAAAAATCATATAATGCTGGTTCTTTAAGGATCTCAATTGAAGGAAAAGTTTATCCAAATTCAAATATCAGGATATTGAAAGATATTCTTGAGATTTCTGAGGAAAAATGTAGTATTGAAATATCAGTAAATGATTCTGGTTTGGAGATAAATGAAGTTGACAAATTATAACATTAAATATCTTTTGTTTATAAAAATAATTAGTGGGTATAGAAAAAGTGAAGTATCTGTGGATTAAAATAATAGATAAAAAAGATTTTTTGAATAAATGATAAAAGCATTTACAGCTGTAAATGCTTTTTTTTATTCTAAAAAAGATTTAAGGAGTATGAATGATTAAGCAATTAGAGACATTAATTAAAATGCAAAAATTCGATAAAGTTATTGGGAAGAAAAATATTCTAACAAAAGAATTACCCCAGCAATTGAATAGTTTAAAGCAATCTCTAAAGAATTCTACTGAGGCTGTTGAGATCACAAAAAGTGAGCTTGATGAAAACTTAAAAGATCAAAAATTAAGAGAACTCGACATTGCAAACAATAATACCAAAGTAACAAAATATAAAAATCAACTTCTCACTATTGAAACTAATAAAGAGTATAAAGCACTTAACAGTGAGATAAATCATTTAGAAAAAAAGAATTCTGAAATTGATGATAAGTTGATCCGTTTAATGGAAGATGAATCTGAACTTAAAAAACACCTGGAAGAAGAAAGAGAAACACAAAAAAAAGCTTCTGATGAACTTAAAGCTAACGAAGAAAAGCTTGAAAAAGAAATTCAGGAAGTACAAAAAGATATCGAAGATTTAAAAAATAAGAGAAACTTTTTGGCAAAAGATCTTCCAAGAGAGCTTATTCGCAGATACGGTATATTAATAAAAAATAAAAATCGTAAAGCTATTGTTTTTAATGATAATAATGCTTGCAGTGGATGCGGCTATAATATTCGACCTCAAGTTGCTATTGACATAAAAGAAGGCAATTCTATAATATATTGCGAAAGTTGCGGAAGAATTCTTGTAAGTCATTTATAAAATATTTAGTTTAGTCAAAGAAGATAAAGTGTCTGTCTGACCACTAAATTACGGAAAAATTCCATAATTTAGTGGTCAGGAGGAAAGTCCGAACACCAAAGGGCAGGATACTTCCTAACGGGAAGTTCTGGTAACAGAAAGCTAGCTCCACAGAAATAAACTACCAGATGTCATTTGATATTTGGAAAAGGTGAAATGGCGGTGTAAGAGACCACCAGTTCCCGGTGTGAATCGGGAAGCTAGGAAAGCCTTATCCGGTGCAATGCCAAATAGGAGAATGAGAGCCGGCCCGGCTTGTTAAGTTCTCGGGTGGGCAGCTTAAACCGGTCAGTAATGAACCCGATTGGGTATAGCAATATCCGGTTTAGAGAAATAGACACTGGATTGCTTATTAAGCAATTTACAGAATTCGGCTTAATATCTTCTTTGACGATTATTTTTTATTATAGAAAAAAGGGATGATAAATGCAGAAAAGGTGGAAAATATCTGAACCTTTAACAGGGGAATTACAGCAACAGAAAGAAAATATAGTCGAAAATATAAAATGTCCTGAAATGATCGCAGAGATGCTAATTCGAAAAGAGATCATAGAAATTGACGAAATTGAAAAATTCTTCCATCCAAATTTAAATAACATGCATGATCCATTCAGTTACAAAGATATGGAAAAGGCAACTGAGAGGATTATCTTAGCTATAGAAAGAAAAGAACTCATCACGGTTTATGGTGATTATGATGTTGATGGGACAACTTCTTCTGCTCTATTGTATCTCGGCTTGAAAAAGATCGGTGCCAATATTGATTATTATATTCCACATAGAATGATCGATGGTTACGGATTATCTTTAAGTGGAGTAGATCAGCTTAAAGAGAATGGATCAGAACTTATCATCAGTGTGGATTGCGGTATTAATGCAGTTGAAGAAGTTGAACAGATCAATGACCTTGGCATGGATGTGATCATTACGGATCACCATAACCCCAAAGAAGAGTTGCCCAATGCAATTGCTATCATAAATCCTAAAATTAAAGATTGTAAATATCCTTATGATATGCTGGCCGGTGTTGGTGTTGCATATAAACTTCTTATCGCAGTTTATTCCCAATTGGAAATTAATACAGATGAACTTATTGATAAATATATAGACCTTGTTGCACTTGGTACTATTGCTGATATTGTTCCTCTTACAGGTGAAAACAGAATAATTGCCAGTATTGGTTTGGAAAGACTAGGAAAAAAACAAAATATAGGATTGAACGCACTTATAAAACTTGCCGGACTTTCCCAAAAAGAGCTGAACTCAGCTGATATCGTATTTGGAATCGCACCACGAATTAATGCTGCAGGTAGAATGGGAAGTGCTATGAGAGCCGTTGAACTTATGGTGAGTATTGACGAAGAAGAAAGTGATGAGCTTGCTCAAATCATAGAGAGAGAGAATTCATTAAGACAACAGATCGATCAACGAACATTCCATGAAGCATGCGACATAATTGAAGCGAAATATAAGAATATGGATGATACTCCGATTATCGTTGTCTCATCTGATGACTGGCATCCCGGAGTTATCGGAATAGTAGCTTCCAAATTAGTAGAAAAATATTACCGCCCATCAATAATGATCACTTTCAAAGAAGGAATTGGAAGCGGGTCAGGCAGAAGTATTGCGGGATTCAATTTATTTGATGCTCTTGTTTCTGTGGAAGGATATTTAGAGACTTTCGGGGGACATAAATATGCCGCAGGTCTGCAGATTTTAGTTGAATATATAGATTTATTTGAGAGTAAATTAAAAAAATATGTAAAAGAACATACGACAGAAGATCAATTTATTCCGCCACTCAATATTGATACAAATCTGGAGTTATTCGAGATTAACGACAATTTGCTTGAATGGTTAGAAAAATTTGCACCTTTTGGTCCAGGGAATATGCGTCCCACTTTTTTAACTAAGCAGGTTACAATTGTTGGCTTTCCTTATAATGTGGGAAAGAACCACCTCAAAATAAAAGTTATGAAGGATGGTTGTGAACTTGATCTTATCGGGTTTAATCTGGGAGATTATTTGCCTTTCCTGAAAAAAGGTTCAAACGTTGATATTGCTTATTCGCTAGAATTTAATACATGGCAGGGGAGAACTTCAATTCAGGGAAAACTAAAAGATCTACGAATTCCCGTTCAAGATGAATGGGATTATTGAATATGAAAAAGAAATACAGTTTTAGGCTTCTGCTTATTCTGTTTTTAGCTTCTTGTTCATCTATCAAAATACAACCTTATAGAGTTCCAGAAGAAATTAATATTATCCAAAAGATCCGAACAGATTTTGTTCCTAAAAAATGCCTTTATTCTTCAATAAACAAAACTATTTTTATTCTGGAAAAAGAAGCAGATATTATTCATATTTATAAGAATGGAAAAGAGATTAATATAATTGGTGGTCTTGGATTTACT
>Ga0208771_1000063_pt1 | contig 67967 bp, 59 predicted proteins | sample AntAceMetag02UKX_FD_184775 | JGI IMG/M metagenome (GOLD analysis project Ga0208771, IMG submission 184775) | Saline lake microbial communities from Ace Lake, Antarctica - Antarctic Ace Lake Metagenome 02UKX (SPAdes) (version 2) | ecosystem: Environmental > Aquatic > Non-marine Saline and... | reverse complement strand
AGTCGAAAGAAGCAGAACGGGTAAGAGCTGGTTTGAGATCAAACAAAGCATCATTAGAGATGCTATAAGAGAATGTATAAAAAAGTTGAGTCATAATATTATGATTGCACCAACTGCGTAAGTCCTACATACTGATCATACACGATCTGGCAGTTTCCCAGGAGTACATAGAAGAGTTCGACAATTTATGGAACGATTGGTGCGAGTGAGATCCATCATGTAGAGGCAATAAATGATGTTATTAGGATCAATCTCCATCAAAAAGTGACTTGTGGAAAAGCTGTTTTGGCAATGATCTTAAACCGCCTCGGATGGACACATGAGGCGGCACCATCCAAAAATCGAGTGATATCACCAGGTCGGAACACCTGAATGAATATCCTTCTGTAGGTCAAAACAATCTATGCATGCGGGTTTTGGGATCTCGATGAGGATAGCCGTATTTACGAACTGCGATGCCTCGCGTGATGTGGCAGGTGATCGAAAAGAGGGGATACCGACGATGCCTGTGACTTATGGAATCCCGCTGACGTCAAAGCTGGTGGCATTGACCTGGGCCTTGGGCGTTCTTCTCTCCTTTGCCTTTGGTGTCACGACTGGATTGGGGTACCTCTATTTTGGCGCGGTCGTGATTGCAGGAGCCTGGATGCTCCTTCAGGCGGTAGACTTCATGAAAAACCCGACTGTCGAGCGCGGAACCCAGATATTCTACCAGGGCGCAAACTACAGGGCGATCCTCTTTTCCGTCCTGATAGTCGATGTACTTTTCAGGGCCGTGGTAGCAGGGTATCCGGGCGTTCTGGGCTGAAAGAAAGGGCCTCTTTGGGGATTAGAGGGCCCGAAGTTCGGTAAGTCTCTCGATGATCCCAACTCATCACCGGGAGATTGAGTATTTTTTTATATTATTTTTGGGGGCGATCTGGTTTTGAATCCGGATCCGCAAAGTAGTCCATCAGCATCCGATGGACGAAGACGTAGCCTCCACCGACTTTACGCAGGAATATGCGCTCGGCTGCGTAGTCGAGGAAGGGGACCAGTTTCCAGGGGAGGAGATCTTCGTGGCGGAGTACGAAACGGAGGGCGAAATGCTGGATGACGGCCATGCCGCCACCGAAAAGCAGCCCACCAGTCAGCCCAAGAATCAGCCCACTAATCAGCCCAATAATTATAGCATTTTTTGCGGACCGTCGAATGCCTTGATTGGGGATCGTTCTCGCTTCCATCCCCATCTCTGCAACATTCAGCCCAAGAATCAGCTCACCAATCAGCCCACCAGTCAGCCCACCACCAATCAGCCCCCCAATCAGTCCACCAATCAGTCCACCAAAAATCAGCCCAACACTTAGGATGACTAAGATGGAATACAGCCGCTTCTGAGCCTTCGTCTCCAACAAACTCGGCTGCATCCGTTCGATCAGGAACTCTGTCTGATTGTTTTCCTTCATCTTCCGGGCGAGCCACGAGAGCCAATGGATGGTCTTCTCTTTTGGAAACAGCTTCGGGTCGATCCTTGTCGTGCGCTCGAACATCTGGTCGACGTAGGTCTCGAAGAGATGCTTCTTCCTATCTCCAGTTGAGCCGAGGGATTGGAGGCTTTCAACCGACATCCCTCGATATGCAAGAGTCATTATGCTCAATATCAAAGGCGTTTTGGCGAACTCCTGGAGGTCTTCATCGCTATCTAGCGCCTCTCGCAAAGAATCGAGATCCGGGCTCAATCTTTTGAGATAGCCGTCGATCTGCTCGGGTGTCAGGGGCTGCAAGAGGACCGCGCTCTGGAGCTTGAGCTTGGCGTTGAGATCATCATAATCCTTTTTGCGGCAGCAGACCACCACAGGAACCAGGTGCTCTTCGAGAAATCCGTTGATCGCCTCGACGCACTCCGCTCTTCGAACTGATGCGACCTCATCCAGGCCGTCGAGGAGAAGGAACAGGGAATCGTTCTCGACCCAGGGGGCGGCGATCTTCTTCTTCGGGATGTTGTACTTGGCCCACAGCTCCTCTGTTAACCAGTCGGAGATAGTCTGTTTTGGGTCCGTCCAGGAAGAGAGGTTGAAGACCACCGGGATCTTTTCGAAAGAGTCTTTCTCGGCCCGGTCGATCATCTCCCTTGCAAGCTCAAGCAAGGTGGTGGTCTTGCCCGAACCTGGTTCACCCAGAATCAGGAGGGATTGGCCGACATCCTCGAAGACGTCAGCGACTTTCGTTCCTGGTGGTAGTTTGCAGTCCGGCTGGTCCGGAGTCTGCAGGATCATGTCCCAGGGGCGCTCGGCGACGGCGTCTCTCCGCTCCTCAAGTCCCAACTCGATCCGCGCCACGTTGTAGAGGGATCTTTCCAGCACGCCTTCAATCCAGAAATCTTTGACCCGGTTTAGGATAATCTCTCTGTTCTTCCTGTCACTTACAGACCGTTCTTCTTCAGATGCGGGTTTATAGATCAGTTTTCTTAGAAGGGTCTCGGTGGCATCAAAGGTGGCTACGAAGATGGCCACTCCGCTCAGAAGAGCTGTTAACGGTCCAAAAAGCATAGTTCCAGCTTGGTGCTCGTAGTATCCCCAGACAATGGAACCAAGAAACATCAATATGCCAATGATGCGCAAAATCCAGCGAGGAGGTACAAAGAGCACGTGCATATCTGAGATTCTAAATGCTCTAAAAGTTTTTCCTTCGTCCTCGATTTTTGGCCCAATCAGCAGAGACAGAACGCAAGGATGAGATTATTATCGTTAAGCACTATACGGCCAAAATACGAAAAGAAAATGGAAGTGGGCCCGACGCGATTCGAACGCGTGATCCCCGCCGTGTAAGGGCGATGTCATAACCACCTAGACCACGGGCCCACGGGCCCACACCATGTCGCTTGTCATATTAGATTCTATCGCTTAGAAGCGCTACTTGGGCTTGATGTAGAGCCCCGTCAGGGTCTCGTCCAGGATCTTTTCATCGGGCTTTGCCGTAACGAGGCTTACAACAATCATCGCAAGGACTGAGACGACAAAACCGTACATGCTGAAATGGACCGGCAAGGGATGGATGAATTGAGCATAATATCCTGCAACAGCGGCGCCAATAAGGCCAAGACTCATCGAGAAGATCGCGCCTTCCCTCGTGGCCCGTCTCCAGTAGAGCCCTGCAAGAAGCGGCATCACATAACAGGCGAGCATCAGCCCGATACCCATCCATATCAGCCAAGCAAGAAGCTCAGGCGGGTTGCTCCAGGCAAGTATCAAGGTGATGAGGGCCGCGACGGCAACAGCGCTCCTGCTCATGAAAGTTACCGACTTGTCTGATGCCTCTGTATTTATGAACCGTTTGTATATGTCCCAGCCAAAGTAGCTTCCTATGGTCAACATCAGCCTGTCTGTGGTGGACATCACCGCAGCAAGGACTATGATCCCGACAAATACCCCGATCGCCTCGGGGAACGCATACTCTGCGCCTATGATGAATGAGTAATCAGAGGGGTTCGCAACGCCTGAAGGCAAGGCGATTTTGCCCTCGGCCACCATAACCCTGGCGGCAAACCCTGAGATCTTTATGAGGTACATCACCACCGCGTAAAGGACAAAGGCGACAAGCGGTGACCACTTGAAGTACTTGCTCTCCCGGGCTGAGAAGACGTTGTTGATCACGTGAGGCGCGCTTGCAAGTCCGAAGGTCAAGAGGAAGAAGAAAGAGGCCAGGAACGCAGGAGTTGCAAAGGCGTATTTGGCGTAAGGTGGGTTCATCTGGGGGTACCAGAGTTGAACGAAGTTGGGATCAAGGCTTGCAAGGACCGTGTTTATATGGGTCATCCCGCCAGCCGCGATTATTATCGCCGGGGCCACCACTATGACGCCGATTATGAGCATCAGTCCCTGGATCAGGTTGTTCCAGGCGACGGCATAAAGGCCGCCCATGATCACGTAAGCGGTCACGATCAGGGCCTGATATGAGGAGAGCCTGATGGTAGGATATGCCAAAGAGCCAGCTTAAGACCATGCTGATGGCGACGTACTGGCCTACCATGTAGATCAAAGATATCAGTATCCCGGTGATGGCCGAAAGGCCACGAATCCCATTCTGGCTGTAGTAACGATGGGCAAAATAATCCTGGACAGTCAGATACCCTTTATCAGAGCCGATGGTGTGAAGCTTGACTCCAAAGAGGAGAATGCAGACCGCAGCGCTCAGCGGAACGAAGATCTGTTCCCAGATGGTGGGCCAGCCTGCGACATAGCCAAGGCCGCTCACCCCAAGGAGTGTCATCCCGCTACAGATGCAGGCCACAATCAGTATCGTGAAAACCCAGAATCCCAGGTTTCTTCCGGCAACGATGTAGTCTTCAGATGATTTCACCTTCTTGGAAGCCCAGACCCCTACGGCCATGAGCCCAAGGAAGTATACGGCCACGATCGCAGCCATTTGCGTGTTCAATTCCAAGTAAGTCACCACCTAAGTGCCCAGAATAGCAGCACCAGGGCAATCAAAACGGGCACGGCAATTATCATAAAAGACGTTTCAAATGGCAGTCCAAACAATAAGCATCACCTCAGCAAACATGTGACATGATAACGTGTCTCATTTGCAATGTGATAGCGTGTTGCATTATCTCACGTTTAAATCTAACGGTAACTATTAATGATCATAAATATTGGGCTGGGAAGTTTTTATAATAGGTGCTCTTAAATCCCACCACGATGACCATGCAGGCCACAACGGAACTGTCCGCAGAAGCCGCCACCCTGAAGAAGATCTGCGACGGGATGGCAGAGTCAGTAGCCACATCCATAAAGGAGATGGTGGGCGATCCGACAAGCGGTCACGTTACCGAGATGGGCGCAGACGGAACCCCTACCAAAAGAATCGATCAGATTGCCGAATCAGTGGCATTCGAGGTTCTCGAAAGTTCAGGCATCGAGTTTACGATTCTGAGCGAGGAAATGGGAAAGAAGGTAGTTGGCGAAAACCCGAAGTATTTCATATACCTAGACCCGCTCGATGGGACCTTCAACGCCATAAACGGGATCCCTTTCTACGCAATATCGGTGTACATCAGCAACCAAGGCTGCAACTTCGGCTACGTCTTTGACCTTGCCCACGAGATCAAGTACTACGCAGAAGAGGGCAAGGGTGCCTGGACCGAAGTCGAGGGCGAGGGCAAACCTCGAAAGCTCAAGGTTTCGACGACCAAGAACCTGGTGGATTTCAGCATCACAGCCTACACAGCCAGGCCCAAAACCCGGAGGATAAACAATGTTGCTGACGTGGTGAGAAGGGCCAGAACGATGGGCAGCACGTCTCTTGAGCTCTGTCTTGTGGCCTGCGGCAAGATGGATGCCTTCGTTGACCTGCGACACGGTCTGAGGATCGTGGACGTTGCAGCCGGAAACCTGATTGCGCAAGAGGCTGGCGGCCTCGTCACGGATGGGCGCGGCCGAAAGATCAAGATGGACGGCGGGATGTGGCAAAGAAATGATCTGATCGTCTCTAATGGGCAAGCTCATCAGGCACTCCTGGAACTGGCAGGTGGTGACGGGGATTAAGATGGGTTTCGTCTCAAGAGGAGACGTCAAATCGGTAAACATGGTCCGGGACCTTGTCGAGAAGTTCAAGTCCAGGGCCAGGATCTTCGTTGAACCCGAGACTGCAAGAAAGCTGGGCTTAAAAGAGACGCCAGTATGCGAGATGGATACAGATTTCATAGTTTCGGTGGGCGGGGATGGGACCATACTTCGGGCCATACGTAAGATGGATGATCCCCGCCCCATTCTCGGGATCAACATGGGAACCCTCGGGTTTCTCGTAGACATCGAGCCCGACGATGCCGTCAGGGTTCTGGAACGCACCCTATTTGGCTTCGATGTGATGGAGCGAAACAGGATCGAAATCCAGATCAACGGCAAGAGCCTTGCTTCTGCCACCAACGAGGTCGCGCTCCTTTCGGCAAGTCCTGCAAAGATGTTGGAGTTTGAGATCATCGTCGATGGCTCTCTCCTCGAGGGTTTGAGGGCAGACGGTCTCCTCTTTGCGACATCTACAGGGTCGACCGCTTACGCCATGAGCGCAGGCGGTCCCATAGTGGATCCGCGAGTCGATGCCGTGGTTTTAGTCCCGATGGCGCCTTTCAAGCTATCGGCAAGGCCTTGGGTTCTTCCAGATAGTAGCATAATCAAGGTCAACCTTCCTCTTCCCAAAAAAGAGGCCCTTGTTGTGGTGGATGGTGAGAATGAGGGCACCATATCCAAAGAGGATCACGTGACCATAAGGAAGGCCGAAAAGCCCGCAAGGTTCGTTAAGGTCAGCAAGAACGGGTTTTACGAGAAGGTGAGGAGCAAGCTTGCATGAAACGGTAAGGACCCAAAGGGCCAAGGATCCCATGTGTTTCCCTTTGGGAGACGTTTCTCTTTGCTGACACTATTTTGGTCATCTGTCGTGGGAGCAAACACTCATCTGGATCGACGTTACATCGACCACCCACAAAACAAATATTTTATGGAATGGGCACCCATCATCTAACATGCACCATTCTCGGGGGGCTCTGCATGGCGAGAATATCGCCTATTTTTCGATGGAGATCGGGCTTGTAAACGAGATTCCGACCTACGCAGGCGGTCTTGGTACCCTTGCAGGAGATACGGTCAAATCGAGTGCTGATCTGAAATTGCCTTTGGTTGCGGTAACCTTGGCGAGCAGAGACGGAACCTTCCGGCAGGAGCTTGACGAACGTGGGAAACAGACCGAACATCCGATAGAGTGGGATCCTGCAGACCTGCTGGAGCCTCTGGATCAAGTGGTAACGGTCCAGATCGAAGGGAGAGGGGTTAAGGTCCGAGCCTGGCTTTATGAGCTTTTGAGCCTCACAGGCGGGAAGGTCCCTGTGCTATTTCTTGACACTGATCTAGACGGGAACGATTCAGTGGATCGGAAGATCACATCTCACCTCTACGGCGGAGACGATCGGTATCGTCTGAAACAAGAGATGGTTTTGGGGATAGGGGGTTTGAGAATCCTGGATGCGCTTGGATTTCGGATCAGGAAATACCACATGAACGAAGGTCACTCAAGTCTCCTCGCCTTGGAGCTTCTCCAAAGATCCGAGATGGACGAAGGTGCTGTCAAGGATATGTGCGTCTTTACCACTCACACACCGATCGAGGCCGGGCATGACAAGTTCTCTTACGATCTGGTCCGGGAGGTGATGGGCGAAGAAAACGTCCAGGTTCTCAAGAAGTTTGGCGGATCTCAACGTCTGAACATGACACTTCTTGCCTTGAACCTCTCTGAATACGTGAACGGCGTTGCCAAAAGGCACCGGGACGTATCGCAGGAGATGTTTCCAGGCTACAAGATAAACGCCGTGACCAACGGTGTCCATTCCTACACTTGGACCTGTCCTGCTTTCAGGGAACTTTACGATCGGTACCTTCCAGGCTGGGCTAACGAGCCCGAGCTTCTGGTCAGGGTGGACATAATCCCGGACGATCTGATCGTGGAGGCTCATGAAACAGCGAAAAGGGATTTGATCGATCGCGTGAAGGATTCAACGGACTTTGAGATGGACCCAGAAGTATTGACCTTGGGTTTTGCACGGAGGGCTACGGAGTACAAGAGGCCCAACCTGTTATTTTCGGATCTGGACAGATTGAGGCGGATAAGTTCCAAAGGGAAGATACAGGTAGTGATGGCAGGAAAGGCCCATCCCAAGGATGAAGGTGGAAAGAGGCTGATCGAAGAGATATTTCGTCATGCAGAGGCCTTGAGAGGCGAGATTCCTGTGGCGTATCTTGAAAACTACGACATGGAACTTGCCGCAAAGATGGTTGCAGGGGTGGACGTCTGGGTGAACACGCCGCTTCGACCCCGGGAAGCTTCAGGGACCAGCGGGATGAAGGCGGCCCACAACGGCGTCATAAATTTCAGCGTACTTGACGGCTGGTGGATCGAGGGCTGGATCGAGGGAGTGACCGGCTGGGCTATCGGGCCCGAACCTGGCGAGCGGATTTCTCTAGAAGAGGGGTGGCAGAGGGATCGAGAGGACCTTTACAGCAAGCTCGAGTACATAATCGTTCCGACCTTTTACAACAGGAAAGACGAATGGGTGAGGATGATGAACAACTCGATCGGGGTGCTGGCCTATTACTTCAACACACATCGGATGATGCGAAGGTACGTCACCGAGGCGTATCTTTGATCTCTGACGCGCTTATTTCAACCGTTTTCGCAGTTCTTTAAAGCAAAATTGTAGGAAGGATATTACTATGAAAGTTACAATAGTCTACGATAACACATCCATCCGAGAGGATCTCAAGGCCGACTGGGGCTTTTCTGCCCTCATCGAAGCGAGGGGGAAAAGGATCCTCTTCGACACTGGAGCGAGGGGCGATATCCTCCTTGGGAACATGAAGGCCCTCGGGTTAGACCCAAGATTTATCGAGGAGGTCTTCATATCTCATCCTCATGCCGATCACATGGGTGGGCTTTCCGATTTTCTCAGAATCAATCCAGTCAGGGTAGTAATCCCTCACTCTTCGCCAGCACCAAAGAACGTTGAGGTTCTGAGGGTTGCAGAACCCGAAGAGATCCATCCAGGGATATATTCCACTGGAGAGCTTTCTGGCATAGAGCAGTCGATGGCCGTCGATTCGAGCGTTGGGATTGTGGTGATCTCAGGATGTGCCCACCCCGGAGTTGGAAATATCCTCGATGCCGCGTCCAGGTTCGGGGAAGTGAAAGGTCTCATCGGCGGGCTTCACGGCTTCTCCGACCTCGATCGGCTAAGGGATCTGGACCTGATCTGCCCTGCACACTGCACAATTCACAGATCCAAGATCCTGAAGAGATTTCCAGAAAAATGTGTGGAGGGTGGGGCCGGAAGGGTCATAGAGATCTAGAGAAAGGGTTCTAGGGATGCGGATTTGGAGCGATGGGCGGCTGAATATCGGGCCTGGTCGAGACCGACCCGATCCCAGAGGTGCTGATGGGAATAGCCGCCCGGGACGGCGAGTTTCTGGATCGAGATGGCCTATAGCCCCACCATCCAAATCTGGCAGATAAGGTGGCACACTTCAAGGGCAGGGATGGACTTGCTGGCGCCCTCGTCTTTTTATCTCCCTGGGTGTGCAGAGGGGCGGAAGACCCCAGCCTTCAGGCGTGGTAGTTGACTGACGGAGGAATGGTGCGAAAACGCTATTCTCCACGTTCCAATCCCACCTGGCTCAGTGCCAACTACACGAAATCGTCCTGGACGAATGCATTTAAGTTGTTGGTTGTCATGCGTTCATTAACTAAAACCAACATCAAACAAGCGATTCTAGGGCGCTAAACACGTACACCCAAATCAGCAAGAGCTAGGCCTTTGTTATTCCAAGCGCGGGCGTGTCCAGGATCTATCTTGATGGCCTCGTCATAAGCTTGGATCGCTTCGTCGTAATTGCCCTGATAATAGAAAGCTAGGCCCTTGCTATTCCAAGTACTGGCATGTTCAGGATCTATCCTGATAGCCTCGTCATACGCCTGAATAGCTTCGTCGTAATTACTTAATTTAGCAAGAGCTAAGCCTTTGTTATTCCAAGCAAGGGCGTATTCAGGATTTATCCTGATGGCCTCGTCATAAGCTTGGATCGCTTCGTCGTAATTGCCCAGATAATAGAAAGCTAGGCCTTTGTTATTCCAAGCGCGGGTGTATTCAGGATCTATCCTAATGGCCTCGTCATAAGCTTGAATGGCTTCGTCGTAATTGCCCAGATAATAGAAAGCTAAGCCTTTGTTATTCCAAGCAAGGGTGCATTCAGAATTTATCCGAATGGCCTCGTCATAAGCTTGGATCGCTTCGTCGTAATTACTTAATTTAGCAAGATCTAGGCCTTTGTTATTCCAAGCAAGGGTGTATTCAGGATTTATCCTGATGGCCTCGTCATAAGCTTGGATCGCTTCGTCGTAATTGCCCTGATCACCGAGAGCAATGCCTTTCATGTACCAAACATCTGCATATTCAGGATCTATTTTGATGGCCTCATCATACGCCTGGACGGCTTCTTCACCCTTGTCAAGGTAATAGAGAGCACGACCCTTGTTTCTCCAAGCCTCGGCAGACTTCGGATCTATCCTGATGACCTCATCGGAACATAGGATGGCTTTGTCGTAATTACCTAATTTAGTAAGAGCTAAGCCTTTGCCGCCCCATGCTGCCACATACGATTCATTCAGCTCGATTGCTATGTTATAGGCCTCAATAGATTCGTTGTACTTGCTGTCATTGAGAAGTTCGTTGCCCAAATCGTACCAAGCTATGGGATCGGTTTGGTTGATAGTTGTATTGAAACTACCTTCAGGATAACTTAATACAATTATAGGCAAAAAAAAGAGCAAAAGCGTTAGAGCCAACGCATAATTAAGTCTCATTTTAGTCACCCACCTCATCAACTATCAAAACACACGATATGAAGATGTTGCTGCCACTTCTCCTCATGGGTCTGGACAATGCTCTTCTCGTTTGAGTGGCTGGAGCTTTGCGTCCGAAACAATTTCTCGATGCTCCGCAGCTGGTGAAAATAGTGATTGCACTTTTGTGCGGAGGGTCTTTGCGGCGCTTCCGGTAGCTTTTTTGAATTCAGGATCTTTTGCCCGATCGCAAAACCTTAGATGCGCCAAACGATGGCGCAAAATGCTCTCAAATCAGGGACAGGTCAGGTAGAATACGTCGCCTACACCAATCTCCTCGCGAATGCTCACGTCGCCCACGTGAGTTCCGCCATAGCTCAGCATCGTAACGCCTGTGAGACCGTCCTTCACTCGGGCACTGATCTTGCCGGTCCCGCGAAAAGATGAGCCTATCTGATAGACCGAAACCGTGTCGTTCTGGGAAATTTGTTGGGCTTAATAGACTTCGAGCCTCCGGTCTTTGAAAACGGGGATCTGTTCGCGGACTGAATCGCGATGTGCAATAGTCTATCTCGCCGAATACGATCGTCTCTTTGAGGCCTGCTTTGGCCAAAACCTGGCCCCAAGCATCCACTACCATGGACTCTCCACAGAATTCTGGCCCTGCGCCGTTGCAGGCTATGTGGGGAATCTGGTTTTCAATGGCCCTTGCGATGCAGAGACTCTGCCAGTGATCTTTGCGAGAGAATGGGAACTGTGCGATGGTCACCAAAAAGTCTGCGCCCTTCAGCGCAAGGTTTCGGGCAACTTCTGGAAAGCGCAGATCGTAACAGATTTCAAGGCCCACCCTGCCACGCTTGGTGGAAAGTGGTAAGATGCTGGCTCCGCCGTCGAAATGTTCTTTTTCGGGTCCGAAGGGGTGGATCTTGGGCTGGAAACAGATCCCATTCGAATCCAGAGAGAAGCCAAGGTTCGTGCGACCATCGACTAAAGACCCGATGATCATGCAATCGTGTTCCTGAACCAAGGCGCAAAAGGAATCGAGGGAGGGATAAGGTGGGCTATCTGAGACATCTCTTTCGTAGCAAAAACCGGTGAGGAAGAGTTCAGGAAAGACCAGGATCTCAGCGCCCTTCGCCAGGGCAAATCTGGCCATTTTAAGTGCCTGGCGAAGGTTTTCCTCCTTGCGGCAAGGTTGGATCTGGAGTTGGATGGCGGCGGCAAGCATCACTTGGAAACAAAGACATTCGTATATATTAAGGTAAACTACCCCCCTCTAAAAGAAAGGGGCTTTCTGTAGCCCTGGAACTTTTTCTGCCTCGATTGAGCAGAACAATCCCGGACCTCCAGGCTGGTTTACAACAGCCCCAAGATCAGCAATGTTCTTTGCACCGTTGAAGTCTGCATCACCGCTCCAACCACATATGGGACAAGAGAACTCCTTGCTTTTCCTGTCTCCGATGTGGTGGCACTGATGGCATGTCTTGCTCGTATACGCAGGTTCTACTAGAAACACCGGAACGCCAGCAGCAAGCGCCTTGTAGCTCACAAACTCCCTCATCTGGTAGAACGCCCACGTATGAAGCGATTTTATTCGACGGTTAGAAGTCTGCTGGATCCCAGATAGGTCTTCTAACGCTATCGCGGACTTGGTTTCAACGGCGCTTTGGACAATTCTTTTGCTGATTCTATGGTTAACCCATTTCTGGAACTTTTGCTCCTTACCCGACAGCCGTTTCCATTGGTCATCGGTTAAGACAAAAATCGCAATGTGGCAATGATCTCGGTAGCAAATACGATGAAATCGACTGGATTAAAAAAGGTACAGGGGATCCGTTTCCGAATCCAACCCCATTTATGTAGTGCATAAATCGTGTGAATAACTGATTGATTATGTAGCTCAAAATCCTTAACCGATGACCTATGCAGCCGTTTCAGAAGCTCTCTACATCTCCGCCTGGAACTTCGTGTGCCCTTCGAGGCGTTCCTTTGGAGGCTGGCTCGCAGTTGGACAAAATGGGTTCTCACTCTCTTAACTTCTGATCCTGAGTACGTCTCGCCTTCCGATGTTACCGCAAGATCTGTTATCCCTAAGTCAACTCCAATCACCTTATCCGTCTTGATGGGATCTGGAGCTTCGGACTTGACTTGGATGTTCATGTAGTAACCAGATCGTTCCTTTACCAACGTTGCTGATGTGGGTTTCTGGCCTTTCAACAGGTTCCTCTGATAGTTTCCGATATCAAGGGGTATTCGCTCCCTGCCATGCAATAGGGTTAAGCTCACATGTTCATCGGCTTCGCGGTACTAGAAGATCCTCTGATCGTAGTCGATACTGGTAGGCTGGAACCCTTCGATCTTGTTCTCACTAGCGGTCTTACGGTTGGCGGCTACTCTTCTTATGGCATGGATAGTTAAGTTCGCAGATAATCCAAACGTCTCCCTTGCGTCTTTGTAGATCAGATACTACATCTTAATGCCACCCTTAATCTTTGGATCGACGTTCTGATCGATCCAGGTACAAGCATCCGCAAAAGTTTTCAAAGTTTCTTCGATAGCGTCCACTGGTTCATCGGAGGGCTTAAGCGTGCATTTCACGGTTAATATCTATAGTGTTTAACGATACTTTTCAGCCAAATCCCTAACTCGTAAGAGTTTGAGATTTGGCCTATTCGTATCGTTAAGCACTAATCTTTCGAGAACCGATTAGTTTCATCTAACTGGTTCTCGACTATAATCTGCCATTATGTCAACGTTGACTTTCAGCCTTAAATGCTGTTCGACTCAAATGGCAGGGAATATGCGCAGATGGACGCATTCCTCCCACGACTAAAGTCGCGGGAATTCTGCTGCGTTCGTCTTGACGACTCCAAGAAATCGTATGTGTATAATATACACAAGTGCCGATTCGCCTGCAGAACATCGGAAAAAAAGGCAGGATAAACTGAAGTTGGGTGAGGAAACTGGACGCAAAACCGTATATGTTTGTGACCTTTAATCTTAAGATCGAATGGTTCGAAGCGATCAGAGGATAAAAAGAAGGGTCTACGAGATCCTGGAGGTGGCGGCTCCAGGCGATCGAACCAGCAGGTACACTGACATATTCATCATGACCCTGATCATCCTCAACGTGATCGTGGTCATCTTGGAGACGGTAAACAGCCTTTATGAAGAACATAGCATTTTCTTTTACAGGTTTGACTTCCTCTCAGTAATGGTATTCTCGGCGGAATACGTCCTTCGGATCTGGTCTTGTACCTCTGACGAGAGATACAGCGGTCCGATTCGAGGCAGGATTCGTTTCATGGTCACCCCACTTGCGATCATCGACCTGATGGCTATTCTGCCCTTTTATCTGCCCATGGTCATAGCCGACCTGCGGTTCATGAGGTCAATAAGGCTCTTTAGGCTTTTCAGGCTCTTTAAGATGGCCAGGTATTCCGATTCGATGAGTACCCTCGTTGCGGTGCTGAAGCTGAAAAAAGAGGAGCTTACGGTGATCTTCTTCGCCCTTTTGGTCCTATTGATCTTCTCTTCCAGCTTGGTTTACCACTTCGAGCACGAAGTTCAGCCAGAGGTATTCTCCAGCATTCCCGCGTCCATGTGGTGGGGCGTAGTCACACTGACCACTGTTGGGTATGGCGACGTGTGTCCGATAACGCCCATAGGAAAGTTCATCGGTGCCGTGGTCATAATTCTGGGTATCGGCATGTTTGCTTTGCCTGCAGGAATATTGGCCTCGGGCTTCGTGGAAGAAGTCCAGATCAAGCGAGAACATCGCGAGAAGTTCGTATGTCCACACTGCGGAAAATCTATAGAAATATCAGATGAAATGGGCAAGAATGAGTCGCATCAAGACACGCATGACTAAAATATTGTTGGATTGTTTTTTTTCTCAGTGAGTGGTATGAGTTATGGGGTTTTTAGAAGAATCCGAGATGCTGGTTGGAAAGACATCTTCAGGATCTGCCTCAACCTGTGACTATTGAGCAAAAGAGCAGAAGATTTCCTGAATGGAACGACGTGACACTCAGAACTCCGAAGAGAGCTTACCTGCAAAATTCTGGCTTATACGTCAGTTCCTAGCTTATATTGCCTCATTCTACCCAAAAATACTCAGATGTCATAGAACTGCCCTTCGCGATCAAATGAATGTGGCAAGAAGGGGCAAAAGCGAGATCATAGGGTTTAAAACCCTCTTATCCTGCTCAAATTCGGCTTCTGGTGAGATCAAAGTCCTTAATTCATAAGCGTCTCGTCTTTCTTTAAATAGGAAGAGAGATTCCAGAAACGCTCCTGGCTCGAATCTCGTCGTGTCAGAAACCTTTACAATAATTTGAGGCGTACGAGCCGAAGACGTTAATAAGGGACCGCACCCAATTAGCAAAGTTGAAAGCCGCACCAAACCGGGGGTACAAAATTGCAGCACCATAGTGATGTGCCATATTATGTCTTAGAAGGATCAACTATCTTCATGTCGTGGAGGCGGAGCAGGTGAGGAATGAAAGCACTGACAAAAGCACCCTCCAAATCACCTTGGACGGCCTCTCGGTCTCAGAGATGCCAAGGGTCAGAACCACGGACGGTCATCTGATAGACTGGAACCGAGATGCTATAGTGAAACAGCTCTTGAAGGAGACGAAGCTCTCAGAGCAGTTCTACAATATCTCTGGAATATCTGATGAAGAAGCCGAAGATATCGCAAGAGAGGCCGAGCGAAGGATCAGGTGGATGGACGTCAAGTTCCTCAGCGGCCCCTTAGTTAGGGAGATCGTGAACGTCATCATTCTGGAAAGACACCATCCCGAATGGAGAAACATATGCACCAGGGTGGGAACTCCAGTCTACGACGCTCACTTGATCGACGTGGGCTCGGGTTTTGAAGCTCACGAGAACGCAAACCTCCAGGAGAACGCCGAAACCAGCCACAAGAAGAAAGCAGACAAAATATCCAAGGAGCAGTACCTTCTGCTTTTGCCACCTTATCTCGCTGACCGCCACCTTGCAGGTGATTTCCACATTCACGATCTTGAGTATTTTGGAACACGCGGTTTCTGCCAGGATTGGGATCTTCGATACTTCTTCTACTACGGCTTAATGCCCGACGGCACCGGAACCAAGGCGAGCGTTGCAGGTCCAGCCAATAGACCCGAAGTGGCAATTCTCCACGCCGTGAAGGCTCTTGCTTCAGCCCAGACCAACTTTGCAGGAGGCCAGGGATTCTATAACTTCCTTACCTTTTTGGCACCATACCTGGCGAATCACTCACACGAAGATCTTGTCCAGCTAATGCAGATGTTCGTCTACGAGATGACTCAGATGATGGTGGCAAGAGGCGGCCAGGTGGTCTTTTCTTCAGTCCAGCTCAGTCCAGGAGTTCCAAAGCTCTGGCGAGATAAGCCAGTGGTCTACAAAGGAAAGGTGTGGGACGGAACCCAGGCCCCTAAAAAGACCTATGGCGAATTCGAAAAAGAGGTTCGTCTAGGCTTTGCGGCCTTGATGGAAGTCATGCTAGCTGGAGACTACTGGGGCAAACCCTTCAACTTCCCAAAACCCGAGATCTCGATAGAGCCAGATTTCATGAACGAAGATGAAGAGTTCAACGCTGCAAATCCAGATGTTCCCACATATCAAGATCTGTACCTTCTCACGTTCGAGCTTGCTGCCAAATACGGCACTCCTTACTACGACAACCAGATACCAGAGTACAGGGGCGCAGGTGAAGGAATAAGCTGCTATCAATGTTGCGCATATCAGTTCGCTGCGAATCCCGCGAGCGACGCATTATTTGATGAAAAAATGTACTTCAAAGACGGGATGCACTTCTCGATGGGATCATGGCAAGTGGTCTCGCTGAACTGCCCTAGGGCCGCTTACCTTGCGAGGGGTGATGACGACCTGCTATTTGAGTACCTCCGAGAGCTGATGGACGCCGCCATCGACGTTTTCAAGGTAAAGAAAGAATGGATGGACCAAATATTAACGGCTCAGAGAATGCCATTCGCAACCCAGCAGCCTAAAGACCCAAACACTGGCGAGAAAGGCACGGTGTCAGTAGACTTAGAAGGCTTGGTATACACCATAGGCGTCGTGGGTGTCAACGAGATGGTCCAGTTCCATACAGGTCATCAGATGCACGAGTCGAAAGAGGCCTGGAAGTTGGCGGTCAGGGCCATGACAGAAATGGAACTTTACGCCCGCGAACTGGACCAGAAACATGGGATAACTATAGCTCTTGCCAGGACTCCGGCGGAGTCCACTGCACAGAGGTTTGCCGTATCTGACCTACTGCATGAAGAGTTCAGAGAATGTGCAATGGAAGTGGTAAAGGGCGACCTTGATATCGCTTTATCCAAAATCCATGAGACTCGGGACCTTCCTATTTACTACTCTAACGGAACCCACATTCCGCCTTCCGCAGATGTAGCACTCTTCAACAGGGCCCAGACAGAGCACGTTTTCTTCCCAATCGTAGACGGCGGAAACATTTTCCACATATTCTTAGGCGAGAGCGTTCCTGACCCACGGGGCCTCATGGATTTTGCCATGAAACTAGCGCGAAATACCCAGATAGGATATTTCGCTTTCACCAAAGACATGACCGTTTGCAGATCGTGCTACAAAGTGGCCGCAGGACTTCATGACTCTTGTCCTTCTTGTGAGTCTGAGGACGTAGAGCAATGGAGCAGGGTTACTGGATACCTCCAGGCCGTGAGCGGGTGGAACGAAGCCAAAAAACAGGAGCTAAAAGACAGGAAACGTTACACGGATCTTGCCTGACCGATGGGGCTTGAAGAAAGAGGTGCAAAAGCCTTTTGGCAAGGCAAAGTCCCCCCAATCGGGACCCGCTCCCTTTTGTGAGTTTTGTGAAATTTGCATCCCGTTCCAAGATCGGCCTGACGAAAGCTATATATTCCATCTGCCTGTGGAAAAAGTGTTAATCTTAAGAGAATTGGAGGAATCTATAATGGCAGCAAAAATTAACGCAGATGAGTGTGTGGGCTGTGGAACCTGTGTCGATGAGTGTCCCGAGAATGCAATCACCATGGGAGACGACGAGATCGCAGTGGTAGACGCGGACAAGTGCACTGAGTGCGGAACCTGCGTCGATGCCTGTCCCTCAGAGGCAATCAGCATCGAGTAATCGAGTTTTATTCCTCAATTTTTTCAGTTTTTTTGTCGTCTTAAATGTGAGTATCTCTTTTGCTTTGGTAACTACTCAGGTACCCAAAATCGGCCGGAGGATATTGGTTTTAGATGTTCAGGGTAATCTGGCCACAGACTCGTATAAGAACAAAAAACGATATCAAATGACCACGAATTAAAAAAATCAGTTTAGTTGGCGGCCAAACAAGCATCTTGTAAATTGCGGCTACTGGTGCTGATCATGGTACCTGAGTAGTTACTTGCTTTGTTCCTTTTCAGATCCTCTCACAAAAAGGATCAGCGGGATGGGTGCCATGTGAATATGTTAACATATATTTTTCTTCACTGGCATCTTGACGAAAGATATATATCGCATCGATTTAAGTACAGCTATGCCAGTTTTGGCAACTTTGGAGGATTTCGTAATGCCGGCTGTAGTTAATAGAGATGAATGTGTAAGTTGTGGAACCTGTGTTGAGGAATGCCCTGAGGATGCCATATCGCTTGACGATGAGGAAATCGCAGTGGTAAACGCCGAAAAGTGCACCGAGTGCGGAACTTGCGTCGAAGCTTGTCCCTCCGAGGCAATTACCCTCGAGTGAACTGGCATTTCTTTTAAGCATTTTTTGAGTGTTACATGAAGCTTAAATATGGGGTTGTTGCAGCCCTAGTGGCTCTTCTGGTATTTTCCAATCAAATAGCATATATTTTGGTTGAATGGCGTTGGTTCCAAACCGCAGGTTATTCCAGCGTCTTTGCTACCGTGATCACGATGAAGCTGGCTTTGTTTCTGGCGTCAGCACTGATCTTCTTTTCAGCTAGCTGGATCAACCTTGGCCGGATAAAGGAGCGACCGAGATTCCTGCTTTGGATCGTGGCTTTGATCTCGATCGTTTTCGGCCTAATGGTCCAGCTCGGATGGGATACCGTCCTTTTGGCGCTCAATTCCCAACCGTTCTATGTCCAAGATCCTCTGTTCCAAAAGGACGTTGGGTTCTACGTCTTCACGTTGCCATTTCTTTTGCTACTCTGGAACGCCATCTTCGCTTTGGTCCTGGTCAACCTGGCCATCACCGCAGCGGTCTACTTGTTCGTCCAGATGGACATAACCATCTTTAGCGCAGAACATCTCGATTACAAAGAAATTTCAGATATGATCCCAGCCAAGGCCAAGTCACACATCTCGGTCCTTTTGGGAATTTTAGCACTCTTATTTTCTGGCCGCTACCTTTTGGGCAGGTATGAGCTTCTATACTCAGAAGCCGGCGTGGTTTACGGGGCAGGCTACACAGACGTGAACGCCCACTTGCCATTTCTCTACATCTATGCCGCTGTCGCCGTTTTAGTGGCTCTCGCCCTTTTCACCTTTGCAACCGGCAAAGTATCCTCTAAGTCTTTTGTCTTATTGGGCGGGATCATCATTTTGGTCGTGGTCCTGGGTGCGATATACCCTGCTTTGATCCAGCAATACAAAGTCTCGCCCAACGAGATATCGATGGAAGAGACATTCATCGGATACAACATCAACTATACCCTCTTGGCTTATGGCCTCAACGATATTGATGAAAGGCCTTTTCCTGTCGATTACAGCCTGACTGGAAAAGATATCGAGGCCAACAACGCCACAATAAAGAACATCCGGCTTTGGGACTGGCGTCCCATCCTCAAGACCTATAAACAACTTCAAGAGATCCGGCTCTATTACGAGTTCTTCGACGTGGACGTGGACCGATATGTCGTCAACGGCGAGAAGCGACAGGTCATGCTCTCGCCAAGAGAGCTATCTCAAGACCAACTTCCAGAGCAGGCTCAAACCTGGATCAACAAACATCTGGTTTACACCCATGGTTATGGCATCTGCATGAGCCCAACCAACGAGGTGACTCCAGAGGGGCTGCCTAACTTCTACATCAAGAACATTCCACCAGAGTCAGAAATTGGCGAAATCGTAAGGCCCGAGATATATTATGGAGAGGGAAAGAAAGATTACCTTGTGGTGAATACCGACCAGGAGGAATTCGATTATCCCTTTGGTGACAGTAACATGCGCACCACTTATGCAGGTGATGGGGGCATCAGGCTGAGCCTCTTTACCAAATTGATGATGACCTACAGGCTCGGAAGCCTTAAGCTTCTGATCGCTGACGATATAATAAGCCAGAGCAGGATCATGATCCATCGAAACATTATCGATCGGGCAGATGTCATCGCACCCTTCTTGGCCTATGATAACGATCCGTACATAGTCTTGGCAGATGGTCGGTTATACTGGATCATAGACGCATATACTCTCACGGACAATTATCCTTATTCTGAAAGTCTTGGCGGGTTTAACTACATCAGAAACCCGGTCAAGGTAGTGATCGACGCCTACGACGGAAGCGTTGACTACTACGTGGTCGAAGACGATCCCTTGCTTCAGGCTTACAGGGCGATATTCCCAGATCTCTTCAAGCCACTGGAATCGATGCCTTCAGAGCTACAAGCCCACATCAGATATCCTGCTGATCTATTCAGCGTCCAGACCCAGATCTACAGAGATTATCACATGGACGATCCTCAAGTGTTCTACAACAGGGAAGATGCATGGGATCTTCCTTTTGAGATCTACCAGGAAAGCAAACAGTCCATGGAGCCTTACTACGTGATCATGAAGACTCCAGAAAGCACTGAAGAGGAGTTCATACTGGTAATGCCCTTTACGCCAAGATCCAAGAACAACATGATCGCCTGGATGTGTGCCAAGTCGGATCAGCCAAACTACGGAGAGCTGATCGTCTTTAAGTTCCCCAAAGATCAGCTAATCTTTGGCCCTATGCAGGTGGAGGCCAGGGTCGATCAGGACACCGATATATCAGAGCAGCTCACCCTTTGGAGCCAGAAAGGGAGCAGCGTGATAAGGGGTAACCTTCTCGCGATACCCATAAACAACAGCCTGTTGTACGTAGAGCCGCTTTACCTTCAGGCCGAAAACAGCGAGTTTCCGGAAATGAAGCGGGTGATTGTGGCCTACGGCGGAAAAGTGGCAATGGAAGAGACTCTCGAAGAGGCATTGGCGGCGATATTCGACCTTGGACCTGAGATGGCAAGGACTGTCGAGAGGGCAGATCTGGCCGATTCAAGCCTGAGCCTTGAAGTGTTGATCGGACAGGCCAAGGATCATTATGATCTCGCTCAGGTTCAGATTGGTGAGGGCGATTGGTCAGGTTATGGTCAAGAGATCGAGGCGCTGGGTGATGTCTTAAGCGTTCTTGAATCGAGGTCTGGTGAGGGAGGGGGCAATCACCCTACCCTCTCCTGCGACCTCAACGGCTTAGAGTCCTGACCGTTGATTTTTGATCGATTCTAAAGTAGGGGGGATCCTGCTGCGTTCGTCCTGAACTTTTTTCTATTTTTCACCGGGATTTGGTGGCGACTTCGAGCCTGATCTCTCCATCCGCCTCTGAGAATGTGTATGTCTCGTAATCGGATATGACTTCATAGAAGTTATCCCAATCGACGGTGGTGGCGACACAGCCCGATGTTAACAGAGGAACGCCGATAGCAGGTATGTCGACTCCTTGACAAAGGTCGATTCCTTCTTTGATTTCCATCATGCAGCCCACGCCCACTATGGCTTTGGGATGATATTTCTTGATCATTCGCTTAATCACGCTGGAACCCGGTGCGATGAAGAACATGTAGCCAAGACTCTCGGCGTAGTTTTTGGCCGCACCGATGCCGCATTTGCCGCAGTTGACACATTTCAGTCCTTCGGGCGTGAGCTTTGCAGGACAGTTAACGTCTCTGAGGCACTGGGGCATGAAGATCGCTCGTTCGTTCTTTGAGATCTTCACGAACTTTTTCCAGTTGATGTAGTTTCTGAGCTGTACACCTACTTGATCCACGATGGCGTCGTCCGCCTTGAAAAGCCTGAAAAGGGACTTGATCACACTTTCCAGGAGGAGAACGAAGATGAGCATGAACCTGGCCATGAAGAAGCGACCGGTCTTGAAAGAGTATATGACGAGAGCAGCGCCCAAGGCTGAAAATATCAATATTAGGGCTGCCAAGATGAAGATGGCCTCGCCTGTGAAGTAGAAGACTGAGTCCATGAACGGGGGGAGCATGGTAAGAGAAATGGTATGTGATGTATAAATTTGTTGCCCGAGTATTTCAGAAGAGACCGTGCATCTCTTGAGAGATCCCCAATACGCCGAAACGTTTTTCGTATAAATCATCCCAATGGAAGATCTATGAAAACCTATCTCGACTGCCTCCCCTGCTTCTTGAGTCAAGCTCTCCGTGCGGGCCGGATCGCAACTGACGACGAGAAGAAGATAAAACGGATTTTGGACGAGGTGGGGATGGCTTTGAAGGACATTCCCCTAGAGTGTACGCCGCCAGAGGCTGGGATCCTGATCTACGGGAAAGTCCGGGAGATCTCCGGCGTTTTCGATCCGTATCGAGAGACGAAGATCGAAAACACAGAGAAGGCGCTCTCTTTGTACCCTCGCTTGAAGAAGTTGGTTCAAGAATCGAGTGATCCACTTCTCACGGCCATAAGGATCGCCATCGCAGGCAATGTGATCGATTTTGGCGTCAACAAGAATTTCGATATCGAGATGGAGGTTGAAGAGACCCTTCAAAAAGAGTTTGCTATCTTCGATTACGAGAGCTTCAAGAAACGTTTAGGCCAAGTCGACAAGGTCCTCTACTTGGGCGACAACGCAGGCGAATCGGTCTTCGACAAGATCTTGATAGAAGAGCTGAAAAAGCCGGTGACCTATGCGGTCAGGGAAATTCCAGTCATAAATGACGTCACTTGGGATGATGCTTTAATGGCCGGGTTGGACGAGGTTGCGACTATAATATCTTCGGGCACAAATGCACCCGGCACGATTCTCAAGACCTGCAGCTCGGAGTTTATGGAGATCTATGAGAACTCTGATATGGTGATTAGCAAAGGGCAGGGGAACTACGAGGCCCTCTCTGAAGATAAGCGTCCGATATTCTTCCTTTTAAAGGTGAAGTGTCACGTCATAGCCAGTGACCTGGACGTGAAGGAAGGAGATATAGTGTTGAAGGGAATCAACGTGTCAACAACTCCTGACTAAAAGTCAGGAGTTGTCGACTGCGGTTATCGTCATGATATTATCATGGTTACGATTTCGGTTTTAGTTCGGTTTCTGGTTCCAGATCTTATAGTCGAGAACCAATTAGATGAAACAAATTGGTTCTCGCAAGAATAGTGCTTAACGATACGAACAGGGCTAAATCTCAAACTCTTACGAGTTAGAGATGTGTCTGAAATGTATCGTTAAACACTATAGTTCCGATCTTTGAAAGCCGCTTCGATCAGACCTTGGCCACGATCACGCTGGTAGGCTTTGGCCACTTCCTGGCAAAGGGCGTCGAACTGCTCTTCGGTGTAGCCAGCTTCTGAAATTAGGGCATCGATAGCCGGTCTGATCTCCGAGTTTACAGAATCCTTCCCGGTTCCCACGATCGATACGCTCAAAGCGACCAGTTGCAATCCCTCTTTGACCCGCCCCATCTTCGCAGCGGCGAGCCCGAGTTGAAAGAGGTTTATGGATTCCCCTGCCTTCTCGCCTATCCGCTGATGTATTGCCAACGATTTTCGCAGCTTGTCTGCACCTTTTTCGAATTCTTCTTGATCTAAATCGATCGACGCCATGTTGTGCCAGGTCGTAGCCTCGCCTTTTTCGTCGCCAATCCGCTGCTCTATATCCAGCGCGTTCTGGTATTTTTCCAGGGCGGACTCAAACTCTCTTTGGCCGAGGGCGACCGCGGCTAAGTTGTGCCACGCTGTAGACTCGCCAGGTTCGTCGTCGATCCTCTGCCAGATCTCAAGCGATCTTTGGAAGGCCTCCTGGGCCGATTGCATGTCCTCTTGTCTCAGCCAGATTAACCCCATCCGGCCCAGTGTGTTTCCTTCTTCGACTTCGTCGCCGACCTCCTGCCAGAAATCAAGATTATTCTGCAGCTTATCGAGGGCGTCTGCGGGTCTCCCCTGCACTAGATCCATCTCTGCCAGATTTTGCAAAGTTCTGGCCACTCCGAATCGATCGCCGACCCCCTGCATGAGCTTTAGCGCATTTTGGTAACTTTCATATGCAGCATCCGGATCGCCCATACGAAGATTGATCGAGGCGAGGTTGTACAAGGTTGAAACTTCGCTGGCCTTGTCACCAGTCTTTTGGAAAATATCCTGCGCTCTATGGAAGCTCCCGCGTGCCGAGTCGTACTTTTCTTCGTATGCATCGATCAGAGCGAGACTGTACAGGGTTGTGCCCACCTCATGGAAGGCGCCCATTTTCTCATAGCGTTCTAGGACCTCGTTGAAGGTCTTTCGAGCCCTATCGTGGTTGCCCTGCTTCATGTCGGTCGTGGCGAGGGCATACTGTACATTGACCTGGCCCATTTCATCTCCGATCTGTTCCCAGATCTTGAGAGATTTCTGGTAGTTCTTGCGGGCCTTTTCGTACCGTCCTCGTTTCACTTCGATGGTGCCCAGGAGGGACCAGTCCTGAGCTTCGCCTTTTTTGTCCTGATTTTGCCTGTGTATCTTCAGAGCCTTTCGGATCTCCTTTCGCTGATCCCGAAGGTCAGGATGATCGTTTGTGCCAGAATGTGTAGTTTTCTTCATGGGTTCGACCTCATTTTTTTGGGAGCTGGTTTTGGCCTATTGCAGTTGACGGCGTGCTGGGTCAGTCTCGGAAAGCAGTCTCGATCAAGCTTTTGATCTGGTCGCACCGGCAAACTTTCTGCAATTCTTGGGTCATGGCGTCGAACCGCTTCTTAGTGTAACCGAGATCTGAAGCCTGGCCATCGACCCAGGATTTTATGTCATTGAAGTGGGCGTCACCAGTAGGCACCAGAATCATGGCACCCAGGAGGGACCAGTCCTGAGCTTCGCCTTTTTTGTCCTGATTTTGCCTGTGTATCTTCAGAGCCTTTCGGATCTCCTTTCGCTGATCCCGAAGGTCAGGATGATCGTTTGTGCCAGAATGTGTAGTTTTCTTCATGGGTTCGACCTCATTTTTTTGGGAGCTGGTTTTGGCCTATTGCAGTTGACGGCGTGCTGGGTCAGTCTCGGAAAGCAGTCTCGATCAAGCTTTTGATCTGGTCGCACCGGCAAACTTTCTGCAATTCTTGGGTCATGGCGTCGAACCGCTTCTTAGTGTAACCGAGATCTGAAGCCTGGCCATCGACCCAGGATTTTATGTCATTGAAGTGGGCGTCACCAGTAGGCACCAGAATCATGGCACCCAGGGTGACCAGACGCAATCCTTCTTTGGTGCGGCCACTGTTAGAAGCTATCATCCCAAGTTTAGCAAGGATCGTGCCGATTTCCACCACGTCGTTGATCTCCAGCGCAGCATCCAACGCATTCCGGAAATTCTTGACGGCCGCATCACAATCTCCTTGATTTTCATAAATAGTGGCGATTTGGCACAAGATTGTGATCTCAGCAGCCGTGTCGCCGGTCAGCCTCTTGATCTCCAACGCTTTTTGGAAATTTACCACTGCCGATTGGATTTTGTCCGTGCTCAGATCCAAATTGCCTAGCTCTTTCCATACGTCGGCTTCGACTGCTTTGTCTTCGATATTTTTGGCCCCGGCTGCTTTGTCTTCGATTTTTTGCCAGATTTCCAGGGCCTTCTTGAACTCATAGCATGCGTCCTCGTAGTCACCCTGGGCCACGTGGATTTTGGCCACATCACTCCAAATCGCCGCTTGCAGCCTTTTATCGCCTTCCTGCTGAGCAATATCTAGGGCATGCTGGCACTTTTCGTATGCATTGTCGTACTGTTTCAGACAATAATCAACCGAAGCAAATCCCTTCCAAACCATAGATTCGCGCTCGCGGTCACCAATCCTTTCGGAGATCGCCAGCGATTTTTCAAGCGTCTTCTGAGCGCTTTCGTACTCGGCCAGTTTTATGTCGATATCGGCCAGAAAGTATAAGAGAGCAGCTTCGTCGGCTTCTTTTCCGAGCTGATGCAAGAGATATAGCGATTTTTGGAGGTTATTCTGGGCATTTTCGAAATTTCCCTTCAATACCTCGATCCCGCCCAAGAAAAACCAGTCTTGAGCCTCCCCCTCTTTATCTTTGGCTCGCCTGTGCATTTTCAGGGATTTTTGGAGGTCTTGTCGCCGATTCTGAAGATAGTGACGACTGTCTGAGCTGAGACGTGTGGTTTTTTTCATGGATCCCCCCTCATTTTTTGGTGTCGTTTTCGACCTATCGTAAAGGTCGGGCAGAATCAGTCCTCTTTGAAGGCGGCCTTGACTAGCCCGCGGCCTCGGTCACGCTGGTAAGCTTTCTGCACTTCCCGATACATGGCTTTGAACTGATCATGGGTGTAGTCTAGACCTGAAGCCAGGCCGTTAACCCAGGAGTCCACCTGCTCACGGCCTTCTTGGGAGGGTGCGGGCTCCAGTATGATGGCGCTCATAGTTAGCAGGCGCAGCCCCTCTTCCTTGCGACCGGTTTCGGCGGCCATGATTCCAAGCTGAGCAAGGATCGATGCAATTCCTCTCCAGTCCTTGATCTCTTGAACGATATCCCAAGCTTTCCGGAAACTCTCGACCGCCTCATCGTAATCTTCCTGATCTTTGTAAACGGCAGCAATTCGACACTGGACCGCAGCTTCCCCTGCCCTGTCGCTGATCTTTCGTCTCATATCGAGTGCGTTCTGGAAATTTGCCAGTGCCGATTGAGCATTCTTCTGATAGTAGTCGACGTGGGCCAGATCGTCCCATATTTCGGCCAGTTCCTCCTCATCCCCGATCTCTTGGCACATTTCCAGAACGCGCTCGAACTTCTCGTGCGCCCCTTCATAATCCTTCAGGTCCCGATCGATCTTGGCCATATCGTGCCAGACCGAAACCTCTTGATATTTATCGCCAAGCTGCAGTGCGATTTGTAGAGCGATTTGGCACTTTTTGCGCGCCTCGTCGTACTTTTTTTGAGAGACATCGATCTCGGCCAGCTTCTGCCAGGCCATGGATTCGCCCTCCCTCTCGCTGGTCTTTTCAGAGATCGCTATCACTTTATTGAGCCTAACCCTGGCGGTTTCGTATTTTTCGTCCTCTATGTCGATCTCGGCCAAGTTGAACAAGATGATGGCCTCGCCAACCTCTTTTCCGATTTGGCGCAAGATCTCAAGAGACTTCTGGTAGTTCTTGCGGGCGGTTTCGAAACGGGCTCGCTCCATGTCGATATCGCCCAGGAGAGACCAATCCTTGGCTTCACCTTCCTTGTCTCGGGCTCGCCTGTGTTTTTTCAGGGATTTCTGGATTTTCTTTCGCTGATCTAGAAGATCGGAACGGTCGTTTGTGCCTAAATGTATGATTTCCGTCATGGTTTTGATCTCGTTTTTTTGGATGTTGTTTTCGGACCATCACCTGGGGACGGCGCACGCTAGTATCAGTCCTCTCGAAAGGCGGCATCGATCAGGCTTCGGCCCCAGTCGCATAGGTACGATTCTTTCACCTCATCGCACATGGCGTCGAACAGCTCTTGGGTGTAATCGAGATCTGAAGCTAGGCCGTTGGCCCAGGATTCTAGCATCTCGAAGTTGTGGCCACCGATGGGCCCTAGTATCATGACGCCAAGGGCGATCAAGCGCAGCCCTTCTTCGTCGCGGCCGTTCATCGATGCCACGATCCCGATCTGGCCAAGGATCGACCCGATTCCCACCACGTCTTCGATTTCCTGGGCAATCTCTAACGCCTTCTGAAAACTCTTGACTGCCGCATCATAATCTTCTTGATCTTTGTAAATGATGCCAATTTGACACAAGATCGCGGCTTCGCAGGCCTTGTCGCCGATTTTTTGCTTGATATCCAACGCTTTTTGGAGATTCATCAGGGCAGATTGAACGTTGCCCAGTTTCTGGTCGATCGAACCCAGATCGTGCCATGTTTCTGCCTCACCGCCCTTGTCATCGATCTCTTTCCAGATTTCCAAGGCAGTCTCGTACTTCTGGCGCGCCCCTTCTATTTCGTCCTGGGCCAGTTCGATCTTGGCAATGTCGCGCCAGATCGAAGCCTCTAGCCGTTTATCGTCGATCTGCTGAGCGATTTTTAGAGCTTGTTGGTTTTCCTCGTGGGCCATCTCGTACTTTTTCAGAAGATAATCAACCGAGGATAGCATCTGCCAACCCAGAGATTCGCTTTCACAGTCGCCGATCTTTTCAGAGATCGCGATCGACTTTTCAAGCGTCTTCCTGGCACCCTCGTAATTATCTTCCAATAAGTTGACCCTGGCCAGAAGGGACAGAACGATGGTCATGCCCTTCTCTTCTCCGATCTGGCGCAAGATCTCAAGAGATTTCTGGCAGCTCTCACGAGCCTGTTTGTACCTTCCCCGTTCCACTTCAATCTCGCCCAGGTGGTACCAGTCTTGAGCCACTCCATCTTTGTCCCTGGCTCGCCTGTGCATTTTCAGAGATTTCTGAATCTTTTTTCGCTGTTCCCGAAGGTCGGAACAGTCACCTGTGCTGGGATGTACGATTTTCTTCATGAGTTCGACCTCGTTTTTGTGAGTTTTGTTCTCGGCCTATCACAAGCTGTGACGCGCGGTCAGTCTTCTCGGAAGGCGGCATCGATCAGGCTTTTTCCCTGGTCGCGCCGGTAGGATTTTACCACCTCCTGGCGCATGGCGTCGAACTGCTCTTGAGTGTAGTCGAGCTCTGAAGCCAGGCCGTTGGCCCAGGATTCCGCTATCTCGAAGTTTTGGCCACCTATTGGGTCCAGTATCATAACGCTCAGAGCAACCAGGCGCAGCCCCTCTTCGACGCGGCCACGTTTTGATACCATGGCCCCGATCAGACAGAAGATCGATCCGATCCCTTCCACGTCCTCGATATCCAGAGCAATCTCTAACCCCGTCTGGAAACTCTTGACTGCTGCATCATAATCGTCTTGATCTTTGTAAATAGTCCCGATTTGACTCAATATAGAGGCCTCACCGGCCTTGTCGCCGACCTCTCGCTTGATCTCCAACGCTTTTTGGAGATTCGCCAGGGCAGATTGAGCGTTGCCCAGTTTCTGGTCGATCGAGCCCAGATCGCGCCACGCTTCTGCCTCGCCATCTTCGCCATCGACATCTTTCCAGATTTTCAGGGACGTATCGAGCGTCTCGCGCGCTTCCTCGTACTCGCCCTGGATCGCTTCGATCTTGGCAATGTCGCACCAGATCGAAGCCTCTAGCTGTTTATGGCCGATCTGTTGGGCGATTTCTAGAGCTATCTGGCACTCTTCACGTGCCACCCCGTACCTTTCCAGAGAAAAATCGACTGAAGCCAACATCTTCCAATCCAAAGATTCGCACAGACGGTCGCCGACCTTTTCATAGATAGCAAGCGACTTTTTGAGTAACTCTTTCGCAGCCTCGTATTTTTCTTCCTCTATGTCGACCTTGGCCAGAATGTACAGAAGGGCGGCCACGTCGCCCTCTTCTCCGATCTGCTTCAAGATCTTAAGACATTTCCGAAAGCTCTCGCGGGCCTTTTCGTACCTTTTCCGTTCCAAGTCGATCTCACCCAGGCGAAACCAGTCCTTTTCCTCGCCTTCCTTGTCCCTGGCTCGCCTGTGCATTTTCAGGGATTTTTGGATCATTTTCCGCTGTTCTCGAAGGTTGGAACGGTCACTTGTGCTGGGATGTGTAATACTCGTCATGGACTCGACCTCGTTTCTATGGGTTCGTTCTTTGCCTATCGCAGAAGGCGCACGGCATCAGTCTTCGCCGAAGGCGGCATCGATCAGGCCACGGCCCTGGTCGCGCCGATACGACTCTGCTACCTCCTGGCGCATGGCCTCGAGCTGCTCCTGGGTGTATTGGAGCTGGGAAGCAAAACCATTGACCCAGGGCGCAACCTCTTTGAGATCGGCGTGGCCGATTGAGCCCAATATGGTAGCGCTAAGGGCGACCAGACGCAGGCCTTCCTCGACGTGGCCGCGCCTTGATGCCATGACGCCAAGATTGGCGAAAGTCATGGCCTTGCCCGCTCGGTTTCCGATCCGCTGCCAGATCCCCAGGGCCGTCTCGAATTTCTTGCGCGCCTTCTCGTACTCGCCCCGTTCGAGGTCGATCGAGGCCAGATTGTGCAAGGTTGCAGCCTCGCCCACCCGGTCATCGATCTGCTGCCTCATTTCCAGGGCAGTCTCCAACTTCTGGCGCGCCTCTTCGTACTCGCCCCTGTTCAAGTCGATCGTGGCCAGCTGGTGCAAGGTTGCGGCCTCGCCCGCCCTGTCACCGATCCGCTGCCTGATCTTCAGGGCAGTCTCCAACTTCTGGCGCGCCTCTTCGTACTCGCCCCGGTTGAGGTCGATCGAGGCCAACTGGTGCCAGGAGAGAGCCGCCTCGTTAGGTTTTGTATCATCGGCAGCGTCAAGAGATCGCTGGAACCACACCTCAGCGTTCGAGTAGTCCGCACGTTCCAAAAAGGAACTACCAACCCAGCTCATGGGCGATGGGTGTTCCTCGTACCGGAGAAGCTCCGCGTTCAGCTGCCTTACGCCGTCGTAGAGGCCGCTTCGTGTGAAGAAGTCTGAGACCGCGACCCGTTCACCCCTCGCGCCTGCTCGTAGTCTTCTGCCTGCAGGTACTGAGAGCGTGCCTCCAGCAGGCAGTCCACCCAGGAGAGGCCCAGCTCGTCCACCTGGTCTTGCTGCACAAGATCGCTGAGGAAGTCGCCAGCCACTTTATGCGCCACCTTCTGGTCTTCGGGGCCAAGCCGCGCAAGAAGCCAGCCTCGAAGGAGGCCGTAGACCGCCCCAAGCTCGCTGGCTGCTCTTTCGGTCTCCGGATACGCAAAGGCGCGATCCTGCCACTCCCGAGCAAAGCCTCGAAGCGTCTGCGCCGATTCGCCAGTCACCACGGCCTCAAGGCCCTCGAAGTTCACGGCAATGCCATAGACCGCAGCCAGGCTCAGCGCCTTTTGGGACTCGGGGTCGAGGTAGCCGTAAAGCCTGGATGTGAAGATCCCCTCGCAGTACTGGTCACGAATCTTTTGAAGCTCGCTTGGCTCATCGTCTGGAAGCTTCACCGCCTCCAGCGCCTTTGCCAGCTCCTCGGCGGAGATTTCTCTTAGGACGTTGCGAATCTGGTCGAGGAACCTTGGCGTGCCACCAAAGAGCCGATAGAGTTCCTGCAAAAGCGTGTGGGACAACTCGCCGTAACGGTAGCGCTGCTCAACTTTCGGGTCACGCCTGAGGAACTTGAGGAGGGATGCCTCGCCAAAATCGCCCAGCGGCTCCTCATGGACATTTGGCGGCAATTTCCCCGCCGGAAGGTATCGAGAGGTGACGATGGCCCTCGAACTTCCTGCCAGGTTGGAAAGAAGGTGCTCGTAAAACCCGGCCAGATCCTCGTCTAGAATAGACCTCGTGGCCTCGTCCATGTTCGACTCGAAGTTGTCCAGGACCAAAAGGAAGCGGCCTTTGTTGAGAACTGAGACCACGTATCTCAAACGCGCGTCCACTGGAATCTCAGGGTTCGAGAGCTTCTGGTAGGCGTCATCGAAATCCGCGGCCAGGAAGGCGTCGCCGAAAGATTATATCAAACGGGCAGCGCTCAGCGGGTTTTCCTCGGATGAGGAAACCGCAATCGGCGCAAATCCGTCGTCGCCCTTCAGCTTCCAGGCAAGACGCGTTGCAAGAGAGCTTTTCCCGCTGCCTCCAAGGCCGGTGATGACCACCGTCTGGATAGACCCGTCCCGAAGCGTGGGTAGGAGACGCTGCTGCTCTCGCCTCCTGCCGACGAAATGCTCTGCATAGCCCTCAATCATCCCAGGAAGAGGCATCTGCGCCCCGATGTCACGCGGTGGCTCTGCGCGGGGCTTTTGCGGATCTGGATCAAAGACCATCCCCTGATCGGTGGCCGAGTAGAGAACCGGCAGGGTCCAGGAGGGATCGCCCCGCTCCCGGCACGCATTCCAGATATCCTGGCGGGCCAGGACCAGCGCCCGATCTGCGGGCTGGCCCGTGGCCAACGTCCTGTAGAAGGTGCGGGCGAACTGGTTGGCAAGATCGTCGGCTATTGAGGCAGCCCAGCCTATGGCGAGTGGAACTTCTGCGCTGACGAGCCCCTGGCAGACGCCGCCTATCGCCTTCACCGGCGGAGCCTTCCCAGTCTCGCAGCCGCTCACGAAGACGCACTGAACGCCACTTCCCGCCAACTTCTGGCGAAGCTCCTCTGAGGATACCATGTCCGCCAGGCCAGCCTCATTCTCGAAGGCGAAATGGCCCTGGACCGGCACGTCTTCTAACACGGCCGAACATTTCTTGCAAACGGTATCTTCAGGCCCGTTCAACCGCCCGCACGAAGGATTGGGACACTTCCTCCCCACGGCACCGTGGCCGGTCAGGTGGACGACGTGAGGTTGGAACCGGTTGATGTGATCCTGCAACTCTTCAAAAGTCCCAAGGTCGCCGGAGTCGAAGGCCACATCGAGACCAGAGATTGCCTTGAGCAGGTGCTCCTCCTCAAGCTCGTAATCGAGGGTCGCAAGGTCTTTTGGCGAACAAGCCATGGCGAGGAGGCGCAAAGGGCGAGGGCGCAAATATTCAGGGCCACGCGGAAGCTGCCGGTCCGTTCCCGGAAAGCGGCGCATGCTGAACCTGGGATCGATGCCCCAAAAGTCCTCGCTGGCGGGGTGGATCAATTCACAGGGCAGGTTCAAGACGTCCGGAACGTCCGAACTTATGACCAGAATGCGCCCCGCGCCGGATGGGACCTTGGCCTCGATCTTGTCCCACGACTTGGAAAGCCACAAGTCGAAAAGCTCCGTTCCAAGATCGTTCAGCTCTTCGGCTGCGATCTGGGGCGTGTGATACCCTTCGAAAAGCTTGCCATACCTGCGGGAGATCTCCCGCACAGCTTTCGACTCCTCAGGCGAAAGGTTCTGGTTGCTGGCTATGACTTTTCCATCCAAAAGGACGTGAAAGCTAAAGCTCGGCGGATTTTCGGCCTCTTTTATGGAGAGAGTGATTGTCGATTCTTGAGTCACCATACGCACCTTCCGCAAAGACAACATCACAGATAGTTCTGGATTTTTCGTTTAATCTTCATCCTCAAAAAACTATCCTACGAATCGAGTCAAAACAGGTTTAACTTATAATTAATATTTATGTAACTGCATGGTTTGAGCACTTGACCACACTGAAATTGGAGGGGGCGCAAGTTTTTTATCGCATGTGAAGGTTGGAACTTTGCCTTCGCCTTTGTCAGAGTAATTATGAGGATTTAATATGGCTAGGATGCATACCAGAAGAAAGGGCTCCTCTAGATCTAAACCACCACAAAGAGACTCGGCACCTGAGTGGTGTGACATGACCAAAGAGGAGTTGGAAAAACACATACTCAGGCTTCATGAGGGAGGAATGTCCCCGACAATGATCGGGCTCACCCTAAGAGACCAGTGTGGTGTCCCCAAAGTCAAACAAATCATCGGCAAGAAGCTCACCAAATTTCTGAACGAGAGCGCTGAAGTCTCAGATATACCTGAAGACATTGCCAACCTGATGCGAAAAGCTATCAGGATGAGAAAACACATGGTGGGCAACCATCACGACGTTCACAACATGAGATGGCTGAACCTCACGGAGAACAAAATCAGAAGACTGGCTAAATACTATAGACGGAGCGGCAAGCTGTCGGCGGACTGGAAGTACGATCCAAAGACCGCTGAGATGCTCATCACATGAAGAGGCTGGAGAAGCTGGCAGAAAGGGCTGCCAGCTCGCTCTTGAAGTGTGAAAGCGTCCGTGTCATATCCCATAACGACGCCGACGGCATAACCTCTGCAGGATTGATCTGCAACGCGCTGGTGAGGGCAGGAATACCTTTTCAGGCCACTTTAGTTAGCAGGCTCGACGGCTCGGTGGTAGATTCGATCGAGTCACCCGTGATCTTCTGCGACATGGGAAGCGGAAAACCTCATCTTATCTCGCGCGTGAAAGGCCAAGTTTTCGTCTTTGATCATCACAAACCGGTGGGCAAGCTGGATTGTATCCACGTAAACCCTCATCTGGTAGGTGTCGACGGAGCCTTCGAGCTTAGCGCTGCTGGAGCAGTCTACACCGTAGTCCGCCAGATGGGCGAAAAGTTAGAAGATAACGTCGACCTTGCAGGCTTGGCCCTGGCCGGAGCCTTGGGCGATCGCCAGATGATGATCGGCGCCAACAGAACTATCCTAGAAGAGGCCGCAAACGCAGGAGTCGTCAAGGTCAAACCGGGCCTGAAGATGGAAGACGGACCCCTCGACCACGTTTTGGTCGAGGCGCTAGATCCAGTTCTTGACATAACAGACCATCCAGTAGAGGTTGACGCCTTCCTTGACGAGATCAACGTCTCTGGAAACCTTCCTGATCTTGGACGAAAAGACCTTGTCAGGCTCTCCAACGCACTAGTTTTGAAGATATTAATGCAAGGGAGCTTTGCAGCAGACTCAGTGGTGGGCGAGACCATCCGCCTCAAGAAAGAAATCGTGGAAAACGCCTTCGAGTTCATGTGGATCCTAAACTCCTGCGGCAAGATGGGCGAGACGGGCCCTGCCTTGACCCTTTGCATGAGAGATCCAGGCCTTCTGGAAAAATGCCGAGACATCACCCGCGATTATAAGAGACGGATCCTCAACGAGATCAAGCTTCTCCAAGATAATCTTCAAGAAACCGAAAACATCAGATACATCGTCCTCGACGAAATGGATGCAGCAGGAGTGGTTGCGGGTCTTGGTATACGATACCTTTATTCCGACAAACCCATGCTAGTCCTCAATAGGTCTGAGGACATGCTGAAAGTATCCGCACGTGGGAATAGGGTATTAGTCTTCAACGGCCTTGACCTTTCAGTCGCTTTGAAGGAAGGCGCTGCAAAAGTTGGAGGTGGAGGAGGCGGCCATAGCGTCGCCAGCGGTGCGTCTATACCTTTGGGGACAGAAGACGAGTTCATCCGCTACGTGGATGGCGTCGTGGGTCAGCAATTTTCGTGAGGTTTAACGATGATGCGAGCAAAGTTGGCCTTCTGTGGCCAACATGCAGAAGTGGTCGCCCGATCTCTGGACCCGGACAACTTGCCCGGGATGAAGTTGGAAACGTCAGGTGACGTGTTGAAGATAGAGTTTTCCGCAGAGAAGATCGGCACACTGCTTGCTACTGCAGACGACCTGCTCATGAACATAAAGATAGCTGAAGACATATTAACGACAGAGGTGGTGTGATGAAGTTTCATTTGGAGGCAAGCTTCAGGCTCAGCGCCGACGCAAACGATGCAAAAAGCGATATATCTGACTTATTCGCAAGCTCTGGCGAGCTTCTTCAGAAAGGGGCATCTGAAGGCCAAGGTGCAAAGATATCAGAGTGGAAGCTCGATGGAGACGAGATCTTTCTGGTTTTGGACAGTGATCGATACGTCCGGGCTCACGATGCGATTCTCAGGCTAAGAAAGCCCCTGGCTGATCTTCTTGGCAAGAAGTATCACATAGGCGTGAGGGGACTGGACGTGAAGAGCTTCGGGATCGAAGTTGAGTCCAAAAAGTCCATCGACCACAAGATCCCTTATGTCAAAGATATTTCGCATCAGTCAGGCGTTTTGAGGCTCGTCTTGGACGTTGGCACGTCCGAAGGCCAAATCGGCGAGCCCGAGCTGAAGAACCGAGTTCCCGACAGGATCGTAAGTCTTCTTGACGAGAAGCTCAAAGAGGAAGATTACGGCGGCAAGGCAGAACACTGGGAAATGCTCTGGGAAAGCGAAGATAGAAAGCCCAAGTTCGATAAGGATCCAACTGAAGAGATGGTGAACCAGGGCTGGATCAAACACGGTGCCAGCAGAGGTCAGTGGATCTACGGACCCGAAGGGGCTCATTTCTTCAGGGTCTTAGAAGAAATCGTCATGGACGAGATCATCAAGCCTTTGGGCTACCAGGAAATGATCTTTCCAAAGCTGGTCACCTGGGACGTCTGGAAGAAGAGCGGCCATGCACAGGGCGTATATCCAGAGATCTATTACGTCTGTCCTCCTGCCACCAGAGATCCTGAGTACTGGGAAGAGGTAATCGACCATTACAAGGTCACAAAAGAAGTTCCTGTGGACCTCTTGAAAGAGAAGATAGGGGCTCCAATCGGCGGGATGTGTTATGCTCAATGTCCGCCATCTTGGGTGTTCTTCCAGGGCAGGACTCTTCCAAACGACGCTTTGCCGGTGAGGATATTCGATCGGTCTGGCACGAGCCACAGATACGAAAGCGGCGGCATACACGGGATCGAGAGGGTAGACGAGTTTCACCGGATCGAGATCGTCTGGATGGGAACTAAGGAACATGTCCAGGAAGAGGCCGAGAAGCTGAAAAGTGCCTACAAGATTATCTTCGAGGACATTCTGGAGGTTAAGTGGCGCATGGCTTGGGTGACTCCTTGGTTCATGGCTCAGGAAGGAAAGTCCGGGCTTGCCGAGATGGAGGGTGCCGGGACTGTGGATTACGAAGCTCAACTTCCCTACAATGGCGAGTGGATCGAGTTTCAGAACCTGAGCAACAACGGCGACAAATACCCCAGAGGCTTCAACGTCAAGGCTCAGAGCGGAAAATCTCTTTGGAGCGGGTGCAGTGGCGTGGGCCTGGAGAGATGGACGAGCGCCTTTTTGGGCCAAAAGGGCCTGGACCCCGCAAACTGGCCCGAAGCTTTCCGGGAACGGTTCGGCGAGATGCCAAAGGGCATCAGGTTCCTCTGATGGGGACAAAGAGCGACCGATATGAGTCGCTCTGACTTTTGTTTTTCCAAGGAGGATTTACAAGGGCGGTTCTGATTGTCTCACACCCCCCGTCTTTTCTAAATATCTAACGATATCCTCTGACCGGATAGAACATAAAATCGCGCAAAGCAGTTCGATCATGTCGATATATGTTCCTTATTTCTTTCATCAGATCTTCCTGGTCTTCTTCGTTTAGTTTCTCTAGTTTTGATGCCAGATTCTCCATGATCTCGTACATATCGTCTTCCAAAGGTTGAACTCCACCAAGATCATCGTAGATGTCGTACAGTTCGGAAAAGAGATCTCCGCCCAAGATCTTTCTATAAGCTTATCTCAGATCGAAGATGAAGAATGAAGAAAACTGGAGGATGAACAATGCTCGATATACTGAGAAAGAGGCGGAGCGTCAGAAAGTACAAGGACGAGAACGTAGATCCAGAGACGATCGATCTTCTGAAGGAGGCTGCCCTTCGGTCGCCCACATCGCGCAACTTCAGACCCTGGGGATTCATCTTCATCGAAGACGAGAGAGTGCTCGAATCCCTTTCCAGGGCGAAGCCGAGCGGCTCGAGTTTTTTGAAGGGAGCTCGTCTCGGTGTGGTGGTTTGCGCCGATGAAGATGAGTCTGACGTCTGGATCGAAGACTGCTCCATCGCCTCGATAATACTCCAGCTCGCAGGTCAGAGCCTCGGGTTTGGATCCTGCTGGATCCAGATAAGAAAGAGGATGCACAGCGACTCCCAGACTTCGGAGGATTACGTCAAGGCGACCTTGGGCCTTCCTGAAAAGATCAGGGTCGAGTCGATAATCGCCTTTGGCCATCTGGACGAGGAGAAGAGCCCGATCCCAGCAGAGGAGTTGCAACGCGAGAAAATCATCTCCATGTGAGGTGCTGGGTGCAGGACGGAATCTTCTCATGAAAATGGCCTACCTATAATGTCCCAGGTTGTAGTGAGCCATGGACATTTCTTCAACGCGGCCAACCAGATAACTGTAACGCAAAGCGTTCTCCGAGAACTTGGCTGACTATTCGGTATGGCCTTGACAATTCATCAGATTTGCAAGAAGGCTCTTTGAACATCCATCGCCAAAATACCCCTCGAAACTCATATCGGGAGGGAAAATATAAACAGGCTCAATTCCCTCCAAACTTTTGACTAGGGAAAAACAGGAGATGACGAAGGTTGAACTATGACGATCACGTTCTGGCAGGGATTTTGACGTATCCAATCGCGGTTCTGATAATATCTCTTCTGGGCCACTACGGACTTCCGGCCGAGGCGAGCTTGATGGCCACGGCTTTGGGTTACGGATTCTACGTTCTTGGAAGCGATCTTCCTGACATGGATCACCCAAGTTCTCTAATCCATCGTGGGACAAAGCCTTTGGTTGCAGTTATCGTCGGGATCTCAGCGTTCCGGAATCTTTACGTTCATGTTAACATCACGCCAGAATGGGCAAACGTCACATTGATCTGGGCGATAGCTGCACTGATCGCCCTTGCTTCCTGGCCCATCTTCACAAAATTGATGCCGAAACACAGGGGGATCGTTCACACCCTGGCCTTCGCCTTCCTTTACGCCACCTTCGCCTTCCTTGTGGTGGATTATGGCTTTGATATGAGATTTGGCGAGGCGCTCTTCGTCGGTCTATCTTCCTTTTCCGGTTACGCCCTTCATTTGATTTTGGATAAAAGCTTAAAACTCAAATAGAGAACGTGAAGGTTCACTTCTCCCACCAGATTTTGACCCTCGTTGACTTTGCTGGAAATGTGAGGGTTTCGCCATCTTCTTGGAGGGAGCTTTCAAGGAACTTCCTGAGGATTGCCTCCTGCTTTGCCGTCTTGACGTGATACTGGGGCTTGAAATGTTCCATGGCCTCATCGAATGTGTTGAACCGGTTGGCGTGATCTATCTGGAATGTTTCAACGTTCGGATAAATCCCCATCTGGTAGAGTAGGTTATAGATGACATCACACTTTGGGCCGGGATAATACTCGCTCCCGTGAAGATTCGGCCAGAGATCCTGATAACTTTTCTCCCATGGCGAAATTCCAGCAAACCAGTACAGGCAAACGTACTTTGAAGAGGCATCGATCATCTTTTCGATGGCATCTTTGATATCTCGCATCCCCAAGGAGTAAGAGGCAAAAACCACATCATAGGGACCTTCGAGATCGTTTTTCGGGTCCACATCTTCCCATCGCTTCTGGACGCAAGATATGTTCTTGACGCCTTCTTTTCTACTCTGGTCCTTCAAGACCGAAACCATCCCCTTAGAGGGCTCCACCGCAGTGACTCTAGCGACCTTTTTGGCTATGGGAATCGCCAACGTTCCAGGTCCTGCACCAATGTCAAGAACCTTCGATTCGGTCGTGATGGGAAGGCCTTCGATCGTCATTTTGATCCGGGACCCATTCTCCTGTGACATTTTCCAAAAACGCATCGCAGCATCGCGTTTGTTCCATACGCCAGCACAATCAGCATCGAAGTTGGATTCTGCTCGTCTCTGGTATTGTTCCTTCCAAACATCGTTCCAGTCAATCTGATCCTGCATCAAAGTCAACTCTAATAAAGTTTAAATAATATAATCATCTATACTAATATCTTTAACTTGCGGGATTGGAGAGTGTAGAGCGGGAAGTCCCCTGTCTTTAGGCCAAGGATGAAAGCGGAGCCCTCCCCTTTGTTTCTGGCCGTCGATAATGATTTAAGGCAATAATGGAATATACTAATTTTGGTAACATTTATGAAATACAAGCTCGACAGGTCTGCACACTCCGTGTACACACTACATTGTCATTTAGTGATAGGTATGTGTTTGGCTCCATTCAATCGGCATCAGTAAACCCATTTCGTGATAGCTCATGCGACCTGTTCCAAAGAGCTGATTTCAAGCAAATTCGGCTACTGATGTTGTTTTCCAATCTGGCTCAAGTTGTTGATCGACGTGCGTTCATTGGCCAAAACTAACATCGAACAATCGATTTTGGGGGGCTAAACACATACGTCTCCTTCATATCTGGCCATACGATAACTATTTAAGATAATAATCGGATACGCCCGCTTCGCTGGTTTGTCTGTGATAGAAACGACAACGCTTCAAAAAACATACTTGTTTCGGGGGTGGGGTAAATCTCTGAACCGGAACCTCTACATCACGTCACGGTGATGTAACCTCTGGTGACGGATCAGGAAGCTCCGCTCTTTTAGTTGGGGTAGTTCACACGGCAGATCGAAAATAACGGTAAGCTTGTGCCTCGGTGGCTCAGCTGGTTAGAGCGAGTGACTTGTAATCACTAGGTCGCGTGTTCGAATCACGCCCGAGGCTTAATTGATTTATTGTGTATGGTGGCCGAAAATGTCGCACGTCCTCGTTCTCTTCTTGATCGTGCTCTCTTTCACGTTGCCAGCCTCGGCTCAGAACGATCCTTTGATATTGGGCGGCGCGCCCCTGGCCATATCGGATGATCCTTTGGCACCTAACGCCACTGACGATCTCGCAGAGCTGAACGCCATTCTCAGTGGCGGATCTGTGTTTTCAAACCAGTCCGCGCTGGATGAGTTCTACAATGATTCACGGCAGGTTCCCTATCTTGGATATTTGATGAACGATTCACTTTATCTTGAGTTCTTGAACTTGTCTTCAACGGAGATCTTGCCACCACAGGTCTGGTCAGAGCCGAAAAGATCTTTCTTTGAGGATATGTTAGATGCCTGGTGGTAGACCTTTCAGAATATTATAGTGCTTAACGATACTTGACTATAACCTGCTGCCGGAACATTCTGACTTCGGAATTTTTTCTCATGAAAAAGGTCTGGCCATAGGACCGAAACATGCCGATTTTTATTTTTCGGGCATGAGCCCTCAGATCATGCGCGTTTCTGTCTGAACTGGGAAATGTAGCTTGGAAGAATCAAACGGCCGATTCAAGCGGAACATTTGGAGCGCAAAATCTATTATCTTGGTCCTTCTCTAGAACAAAGATTCTATGAGGGACTTCACCAAAGAGATCTTGGAGGTCCTGGAGGACGACGCCAGGGCAACTCCAAACGAGATCGCCACCCTTCTTGGCACATCCGAAGAAGAGGTTGCAAGGGAGATCGAGCGGTTGGAGGATTCAGGGGTCATAAGAAAATACATGACCATGATCAACTGGGACAAGGTCGATGACGGTTACGTTTACGCCATGATCGAGCTGAAGGTATCACTTCAAAGAGACAAAGGTTACAACGCCATCGCCGAAAGGATTGCCCGGTTCTCTGAGGTCCAGTCGGTGAGGTTGATATCTGGCGATCACGACATATCCTTCACGGTTCGTGGCAAGTCCATGAAAGACGTGGCCTTTTTTGTCACAGATAAGGTCTCCACCTTAAAGGGCGTAGAGTCGACCTGCACCCACTTCGTCCTGAAGAGCTATAAAGAGCATGGGGTAATCCTATACGACAAGACTCGACCCAAGCGACTGGTAGTCACGGCATGACCGCTGAGATGATTGAGGCGACCGAGTCTAAGATGACCAGAGAAAACAAGACGCGTCACATGGCAGATCTGACACAACGATCTCCTGAGTCTTACGTGGCAAGCATTGTCAAGGATCTTCCGCCTTCGGGGATACGCAAGTTCTTTGACATAGTGGTGGGGATGAAAGACGTAATCAGCCTTGGCGTGGGCGAGCCAGATTTTGCGACGCCCTGGCACATCAGGGAAGCTTGCATTTACTCTCTTGAATGCGGCAACACGTCTTACACCTCCAACAAAGGGCTGATCGAGCTAAGGGAGATGCTTTCAGAATCGATAAAGAAGGATTTAGACATATCTTACGATCCTGAAGACGACATCCTGATCACCACTGGTGTGAGTGAAGCGGTTGATTTGGCGTTCAGAGCTGTTTTGAACCCTGGCGACGAGGTGATCGTGCCCCAGCCTTGTTACGTCGCTTATGTTCCTGATGTGGTATTAGCAGGAGGCGTTCCTAAGGTTGTGACAACGAAGCTTTTGGATCAGTTCAAGCTGAGGGCCGAGGACGTCGAAGCTGCCCTGACCAAGAAGACAAAAGTCCTCTTGCTCAGTTATCCAAACAACCCGACCGGCGCGATAATGACACAAGAAGACTTAGAAGAGATCGCCGACGTAGTTGTGGAAAACGATCTATTGATAATCTCAGACGAAGTTTACGACAAGCTCACTTACGAGGGAAAGCATGCCAGTATCGCTCAGCTTGAGGGGATGAAAGATAGAACGATTCTTCTGAACGGCTTTTCCAAGTCTTGCGCCATGACCGGGTGGCGAATTGGCTATGCTACGGGCGATCCCTCGCTCGTTGGGGCCATGACAAAAGTTCATCAGTACACCATGCTCTGCGCTCCAGTAATGGCCCAGATGGCCGCGATCGAGGCGCTCAAGAGAGGTGACGCTGAAATGATGGAAATGAAACGGGAGTACAACCGGCGTCGCCACCTCTTTGTCTCTGAGCTGGAGAGGATTGGGCTTCCATGTTTTGAGCCAAAGGGCGCATTTTACGCCTTCCCTTCGATAGAGGGTACGGGGCTCAGCTCAGAAGAGTTTGCAGAGCGGCTCTTAACGGAACAGAAAGTCGCCGCAGTTCCAGGAAGTGTCTTTGGCGAGGGCGGCGAAGGGTTCTTGCGGTGTTCTTATGCCACCTCGCGCGAAGAGATCATGGAAGCGGTCGAGAGGATAGAGCAGTTCCTGATTGGACAAGGGCTTTGAATCCTCCTTATACAATTTTATATTATTCTGGCTCTTTTTGCCTTCACACCTCTACGACCTCGCTCAGGATTCTCTTTCCTATGTTACCCTTCAGGGCCCGCTTCGTGACCAGGTCCACCTGGCGCTTGAGAAGAGCGACCAAGTCTTCTTCTAGGTCCATGAACCTGAAGAAGTCTGGGGTTTCCGTAAACTCCACCAGGATGTCGACGTCGCTATTCTCGCGAGCCTCGCCCCTCACCTGGGAGCCGAAGACGCCAAGCGACTTCACCTTGTAGCGTTCGGCAAGAATCGGCTTATTATCCTTTAGGATATCCAGAATCTCGTCCAGAGATCTTTCTTGCGCTTTGTTTGAGTGGGTCATATCAGTCCTCGTACGTGTTTTGGGAATTAGAAGTGAGAATATAAATGGCAAAATGATTTTCTGCATTAAAAACGGTCGTATGAATGTACCTCCATCTTAAAATTTCTTAGTATTATGTACAGAGGTGATTGCATCTTAATCGGATTATTTGTACCTCCGCCCGAATTAACCACCTCACTTTCATAATCATTTTTAACATAATTCTCTCTAAACTTTGCATGAATTGCTATAATTCTATCCTTATACCTTGGATTTGTCCAAGCAATGACCCATTCGTGCGGAATTTCGCCATTATATTTTATCCCATAATATGGAGATTTGGTATCAAGTTCTATTCGACTAATCCCTGTGCCAACACTGAATCTACCCGTCCAGAAGTCATTCCGATGAATTATGTAACCTATATAGTGCTCTCCTATATCTGTGTTTACGCTCCATGAAAAACCGGAATTATAACGGTCTTCCCAATCAGTTTTTAAGAATTTTCTCGTCAATATTTGTGGTATTCCGTGCCCTTTGATCTTAATAACATTAATTTCTATAGAACTGGATTCATGTTTTAAAAGTAATTTCATATTTTCATTTTTATCATCTTCATCTTCATTGGTTGAGTGGATCATCCAATTATTGGGAACATCAAAAGTTATAGCATAGATAGGACTTCCGTCCTGGTTTTCATTCGGTGCATCTCTTTTCTTAGGATACCGCCTCATTTCTGATTTATGTCGTATTGGCCCAGTCCTAGACTCAATCGAACTAGGATTTGGTTTATATTTAAACTCGTTTAATTCTTCGACTAATTTCGGATCCATTTTCGGGCATCGATTATCTTTTTCGATTCTGATGGGTTCAATGTGTATATTAACACCACAATCATTCAATATTTTTTTTAATTCTTTGTTCTTATCTTCGAAATTAAAGTAATAATAATCCTTGATGATATCGCTATATTTCTCATCAGCAGGATCCAAATAATAGGTCAGAATAACCGGTCCCTTTTTTAATTCTTCACGATCAATTTCAGTATGCTGGTGCAACCACCAATGCTTACTATTTTCTATTGCTACTCTAAAAGTTTCATACATATCAGGTGACACACGATCTTTAGCAATATCTAACTCATCCCCAAAGCGCAAAAGTGCTGCTAATAACAATTTACGTCTATCCTCAAATGTCTCTGAAGTTAGCTCCAATTTACTATGATACATGCATATATGTTTAATATCTTCAATGCAATCATCAGGAATTAATTTAGCCGCTTTATGCAGAACAGAACATTTTTCCTCTTCACGCAAGAGGTCAATCCAAGCGGCAGTGAGAATGCTATGATTCTTACGTATTTCCGTTTGCTCATAATAATCAAAATCACTGGAATCTCTAGCAGTATACTTAATTTTAAAGCATCGATCCCCTTTACCAGTTGCAGAACTATAATATTGTTCCGCTTTGTCCACTACATCCAAAAAATTACTTACATCACATTGCATCCCTATATCATGTAGGTAAATACTAGCTAAAAGTAAGTATGCTTCCTTTTCTGAAAGTCGAGTTTTATCGGTCTCTTTATCGGTCTCTAACAAACATAAAATATTGCGAGCTATACGATTACTATGCTCAATACCATGGTCTGTAAAATTTTTAATAAGACGTTCGTTAGGATTCCAAATTGTTTCCATTGCGTCATGAATCGCACCTAAGCTCTCAAGTAAATTTTGATTATGTATACAATTCTTAAGTTCTTCTAAATATTTATAACTTTTTACATATCTTGGATCGTCCACATCAATTTCAACGTTTTTTATTTGAGCATCGAGTTCTTCGAGAACAACTTTAAATTTCATGGATGGGAATGTGCATCTGAAGTTGAAAAAGCTTTCTTGTACTTGAATTTCAAAGATGTACTAAAAAATGATATAAGTGAATGATAAAGGCCACGAATACGAGGTTGCATGAATAACTCGATGGGAGACGCTGATAAACCAATCTGCTACATCAAATGGTATACGGACGAGTTTGCAGATGGCCACCTCGTTTACGGAACTTCGCCGGCCGTTTATTCTGACGAGCAGTTCGACAAGTTATTTACCAAGAACCACTCGATGACCATTCACGGACTGGAGCCAGAGACAGGATACTATTTCGCCCTGAAGGGAACCGACCGGGGCGGAAATGTGGGTGAAAGCGACGAGTTTAGCTTCGTCACAACTGGGTTTTGAAGAGGGCCATCTCCCCTCAACACCCCTATTTTTCCGTACATACGCAAACCTTTTCATCTCTTGCGCCAAAGTGATATGAAGATATTTCCGCAAAAAAAGCTTTTTCTCGGGAGTGTGATCGTGATATGAGATCGATGTTGATACTTTCGCTTATTTTAGCCTCCGTCGTGGCATCACTGGGACTCATCGCTCCATCTGCCGCAGACGGGATAATCATAGTGGACCCGCCACCTGATGTGGGACCAGTCAGGCTTGATGAGTCCCTGGCCATCAAGTACCATCGGGTAGATGTAACCGTAACAAATCAGATAGCTACAACCCGCGTGGACCAGGTATTCGTGAACGATAACCCCTGGGCCGCCGAAGGCACCTACATATTCCCGCTCCCAGAAGGCGCAGCCGTGAGCGACTTTGTGATGTGGGTAGATGGCGAACCTGTGAGTGGCGAGATACTGGAAGCAAACGAAGCAAGGGCGATCTACAACGAGTACGTCCGAAATATGCAAGACCCCACCCTCCTCGAATACGTAGACCGGCGAGCTTTGAAAGCCAGCGTCTTTCCAATCCCGCCCGGAGGCGAGAGGCGAGTTGAGCTAGAGTACAGCCAGATCCTGCCAGTCGATAACGGTCTTGTCCATTATTCGTATCCCCTCAGCACTGAAAAGTACTCTTCAAGGCCGCTTGAAGAGGTGACGATCAGGGCCGAGGTGGAATCTCGCGATCCGATCAAGGCGGTCTACTCGTCCAGCCACAACGTCTTCATCGAAAGAGAAGATGACTTTCACGCATTGCTCGGTTTTGAAGAGTTCGATGTCCTCCCAGATAGGGACTTTGAGTTCTACTACACCATAAGCTCTGAAGACGTGGGCCTCAATCTGCTCAGCTACAAGGAACCTGACGAGGACGGTTTTTTCCTTCTTCTTGCAGCTCCTAATGTGGAAGTGGAAGAAGGCGAAGTTGTGGCCAAAGACGTGATCTTAGTCCTGGACGTCTCCGGAAGCATGGAGGGTGAAAAGCTCGTCCAGGCCAAGGATGCGGCCCAATACATACTGAACAATCTCAACTTGAAAGATCGCTTCAACGTCATTGCCTTCAGCACTGGGGTTACCACCTTCAGCGACGAGCTTGAGCCCACATCGAAATTTGAGGATGGCGCCGAATTCGTCGATCGACTCGAATCTCTTGGCGGAACCGACATCAACCGAGCTCTCTTGAAGGCGATGGACTTGGCAGACCCAAAGAAGCCCGCCACCTTGATCTTCTTGACCGATGGCCGCAACCCAAGGCGTAGAAGATACGCCCACAATCCTTGAAAATGTGGGGGATGCCGCGCCTGAAAACCTCCGATTATTCAGCTTCGGCGTGGGAGACGATGTCGACACAGATCTTCTGGACCAACTCTCTTTAGACCACGGTGGAACGACCGCTTATGTCAGGCCAGGCGAGAGGATCGACGAAAAAGTAAGCGCCCTTTACAGAAAGATCAGCAAACCAGTCCTCTCGAACGTCGAGATTGACTTTGGCAAGATAAAGGCGGATCGGATCTATCCTGAGACCGTATCAGACCTCTTTGCAGGATCGCAACTCGTCCTGGTGGGCAGGTACAGAGAAGGCATGGCGACCACTATCACCCTTTCTGGCAAGGTGAACGATCAAGAGGAAAGCTTCGCCTATCAAGCCGAGTTTGAAGAGACTGGTGGTGACGATTTCATCCCCAGGCTCTGGGCCACGAGGGTGATCGGAAGCTATCTTAGAGAGATCAGGCTCCGCGGCGAAGATCCTGAACTCGTGGATGCCGTCGTCAAGCTGAGCATACGCTACGGCATCATCACTCCTTACACATCTTTCCTGATCGAAGAAGAAGATGATGACATCTTCACCGAGGAAGGAAGAGAAGCAATCTCTGAAGGTGTGAGCGATGTGGTGGCGAAAAAAGCCTTTGAGCCATCTTATGGTGAGACAGCCGTCGAGGAGGCGGTCTCTGAAGCAGAACTTACTGAAGCTGTGACAGCACCATCTACACGCAGCTTCAAGTCTTTCCAAAGGGGCAGTGGCGTTGGTGGTGGCACCACGGCACCAGGGTCAATCGAACCGCTCGACGAGGTCGAGCCCAAAGAGGTAATCAAAAATATGGGGAGCAAGACCTTCGTTTTGCGTAACGACACCTGGATCGATACCACTTTCGATCAATCCAAGATGGAGCCGGTCAAGGTCGGTTTCCTCACCGATACATACTTCGACCTGATCTTGGCTTATCCGGATCTGGGCGACTACTTTTCCTTAGGTGAAAAGGTAATCGTGGTCTACGAGGGGACCGCCTACGAAGTGGTGGAAGGCGAAGGCGACAATATCTCCTTTGACACGGGCTCGAATTCTCTTGGCGCGATCGGTCCTGGAGCTAACACTACCGAAAATGGTGAAATCAGAAACGACACACCCATGGAGACGAAGGGGCAAAAGTCCCTTTCCTCACCACTTTTTTTGATCACAATTTCACCGTTCATCTCTGCACACCCAATCCATTTGATTCCAATATCAGAGTTCCAAAGGTGGCAGGGGCGACGAGATGATGATTTCAACAAAAAATCTAAAAGCGTCTCGTTCAGGTAACGGCTTCTCTAAGCAAACTGAAACGATCCAAAGATCCTTTCTCACGGGGACAAATATATGACTCAGCAGAACTGTTGGCGGATTAAGATATGATCGAAAAAACGTATTGGGGTTCAGAAAGCCTTTTGCGTGTGGTAATCATAGGAGGCGGCATCGGCGGAGCTGAACTGATCAGAAACGCTGCCACCAAAGGAGGCCTGAAGCTTGTGCTTATCGAGCCCAAAGACAAGATTGAGTGCCAAGCCCTCTACCCGGACTATCTCTCAGGCGAAATCGGGATAGATGACATGACCGCCCCACTCAAACCTTTCTGCGATAAAATGGACGTAACCTGGGTAAAAGACAGGGCTGTAAGCGTAGATTTTGATCAAAAAGTTGTGACCTGTACCAGTCACGAAATAGAATACGACATCCTTGTGATAAACGCAGGCTCGGTCCAGAACTATTACGGTGTAAAGGGCTCAGAAAACACTTTTTCCATTAACACCCTGGAAGATGTAATCAGGGCCAAAGAGTTTGTCGATAAGGAACATCCTGGAGATGTTTCCATCATAGGATCTGGACCCACCGGAATAGAGACTGCCTGCGCCCTGATCGAGCGATTGGATTCAAAAATATACATAATCGAGATGATGGATCGGCCCCTTCCGACCTTCGCCAAGACAGCTTCCAACACGATGAGAAAGATTCTGAAAAAGAAGGGAGTTAAGGTTCTCACATCAAAGCAGGTAAAGGAGATCGGGGTAAATCAGTTGATCTTCTCAGAAGGCCATCCCTTAGTCTCTGAAATGGTCATCTGGACCGCCGGGATAAAGCCCGCTCCCTTCGTAGAGAGCCTTGACCTGCCCAAAAAAGGTGGCTGGATTCTCACCGACCCCTATCTTCGGGTATTGGGAAAAGAAGACGTGTTTGCCATAGGGGACGACGCTTGGATCGAGATCGATGACAAGATAGCTACCAGGACCGGAATGGAAGCCGAGTTACAGGCAAAACATACCGCGCGAAATTTGGCCAAGTTGGCCCGAGGAGAAGAGCTAAAGCCCTATTCGATCACTGCCAACACAGGAAGCCCTGCAGCTTTAATCTCTACGGGATGTCGATGTGCAGTAGGGGTTTACGGTAGCCTTTGTATCCACGTTCCCGCCAAGATGATATACACGCTCAAAAGCTGGATCGATAAATCTTTCGTGAAACGGTTTAAGTGACAATGAAGACGAATCGATGACCATGTCAGATGCGCCCACCAGATAATAGACCGCCTTTCTATCTACAAGGTTGCTGATGTCGATATCGTTGTAGCTGTAGGTTGCGAAGTTATATCGGTTACCCGACATCTGGTTATTCCTCACGTTCGCTCTTGTGGCCCAGCCTGGAGGCGCCGTTTCGTTGTTTCTCGATCTTTGTTTTTTTGTTGTTGGAATATTTGTACAACTTGGATTAGATATTAATAGATATTAGCCTCGTTTGGCGCATCCTGTTCCATTTGACCGAAGAATAAGACGTAAGTACTACGTCACCGTTAACGAGATTTGGAGGAAGAAGGATTTGGCAGCGCCACAACAGATAGTCGATCTCGTTGAACGATTTGACAGGAACATCGACTCGTATCGGTCGGGCCAGTACAACGAAACCCAACTTCGGCGAGAGTTCATCGATCCCTTCTTCAAAGCTCTCGGCTGGGATGTGGACAACGAGAACGGCTATGCTGAAGCCTACAAAGACGTGGTTCACGAAGACGCCATCAAAGTGAGCGGATCTACCAAAGCCCCTGATTACTGTTTTCGGATAGGTGGAACTCGCAAGTTCTTCATCGAGGCCAAGAAGCCCTCGGTCAACCTGAAAGATGATATCCATCCTGCTTTCCAGCTACGCCGTTATTCCTGGTCTGCCAAACTTCCTTTGGGCATCCTCACCGACTTTGAGGAGCTGGCGGTCTACGATGGCCGGATTCAGCCGGTGAAGACCGATAAAGCATCAAAGGCGCGTGTCAAGTACTTCACCTACAAAGAGTACATCGACCGATGGGACGAGATCACGACCATCTTCTCCAGAGAAGAGGTGCTCAGGGGCTCGTTTGACAAGTACGTAGAATCGAGCAAGGCCAAGAGAGGCACCGCCGAAGTTGACGCCGCTTTCCTCAAGGAGATCGAAACCTGGAGAGAGGTTTTGGCCAGGAACATCGCTCTTCGAAACACCGAACTCACAACAAGAGAGCTTAACTTCGCAGTTCAACGGACCATCGACAGGATAGTTTTCCTTCGCATCTGTGAAGACCGTGGCATCGAGAAGTATGGCTGGCTTCAGTCTCTCCTCGAAGGAAAGAGGGTGTATCCAAGACTGTGCGAGTTCTTCCATCGAGCAGACGAGCGTTACAACTCTGGCCTTTTCCATTTCCAGGAAGAAGCGGGCCGAGAAGAGCCACCTGACAAGCTAACTCTCAACCTGGAGATCGATGACAAATCGCTCAAGGATCTCATCAAAGACCTCTATTACCCGGATAGCCCTTACGAGTTCTCGGTGTTGCCTCCTGAGATATTGGGGCACGTTTATGAGCAGTTCTTGGGCAAAGTGATCTCCCTCACACCTGGCCACAGGGTGAAGGTCGAGGACAAGCCCGAGGTTCGAAAGGCCGGTGGCGTCTATTACACGCCAACTTACATCGTGGACTACATAGTCGAAAACACGGTCTGCAAATTGCTTGAAGGCGCAACTCCAAAGACCGCATCAGAGCTGAGGGTTCTGGATCCTGCCTGTGGGTCTGGATCGTTCCTGATCGGTGCTTATCAGCGTCTTTTGGACTGGCATCGAGACCGGTATGTGGAAAACTTGGTCTCTCTCATGGGGTCGGGTAGCAGCGCCACTTCGAAAAAGGTTCAGGCACTTCTCCCAGAAGGATACGCCGTCCAGAAGAAGAAAGGGCAAGGCCGTTCAAAAAAGAAAAAATCCAGCAACAATCTTCCCATATTCGAGACTCAAGGCGGCGAGTGGAAGCTCACCACCGAAGAGAGAAAACGCATCCTTCTAAACAACATCTACGGCGTAGATATCGATCCGCAAGCCGTCGAGGTGACGAAGCTCTCGCTCCATCTCAAGGTTCTGGAAGGCGAAAGCGAAGAGACGCTATCGAAACAGCTCAAGCTCTTCCAGGAACGGGCTCTCCCGGATCTTGGAGAGAATATCAAGTGCGGAAACTCGCTGATCGGTCCTGATTTCTACGACGGGCAGACTACCTTAATCGACGAGGAGGAGCTTTACAGGGTCAACCCCTTCGACTGGGAGGCCGAGTTCTCAGAGGTGATGGGGCGCGGCGGGTTCGATGCAGTAATAGGAAATCCGCCGTACATCCGAATTCAAGCGATGAAACAGTGGGCTCCTTTAGAAGTCGAATTCTACAAAGAACGCTATGAAGCTGCTAAAAAAGGCAACTATGATATCTATGTGGTTTTTGTAGAACGAGGTCTAAGTCTGTTGAGTGATCGTGGGCTATTGGGCTTCATTTTACCTCACAAATTCTTCAACGCTCAATATGGCCAATCTCTACGCTGTTTGATAGCAGAGGGCCGAAATCTGGAGAAAATTATCCACTTTGGGCATGAACAAGTATTTGCCAATGCAACGACATACACCTGTTTGCTGTTCCTCAATAGATCAGGCAGCGACCAATTGCAGTTCGTGAAAGTGGAAGACTTGGCCGAGTGGCGCAAAAACGGTGAATCAACAGAAGGTGGAATCGACTATGGGAAGATCACAGAAAATGAATGGAACTTTGTAGTGGGAAGTGGGGCTGAATTATTCGAGAAATTATTCGAAATTAATACAAAATTGGCGAATGTAGTGGATATCTTTGTTGGGTTACAAACAAGTGCGGATAAGGTTTTCATTATGGATTTGATAGCAGACAAATCTGAAAATCTAAAACTGAAATCTAAAGCACTCAATGAAGAATGGGAATTTGAAAAGGGTCTTTTATTTCCATTAGTTAGCGGAACCGATGTAAATCGATATAAACAACTGCCATCACGCCAATATATATTGTTTCCATATGTAGCCAACGCTTCTACTGTGAAATTAATAGAATTTACTAAATTATTGGATGAATATCCAAAAACTGCGACCTACTTACTTAAAAACAAGAACATTTTAGAAGGGCGAGAGAAAGGCAAAGCTAAAGGTCCAAATTGGCATGGTTATATATACTTAAAAAATATGGCAAAACAATCAAAAAAGAAAATCTGTGTACCGCGTCTTGTAGAAAGACTATATGCCGCTTATGATGCGGACGGATCCCATTTCTTAGATAACGTCGATGTGGGGGGAATAACATTAAAATCTGAATATCAAAATCAAGGCTTCCTGTATATTCTTGGTCTTCTTAACTCGAAATTATTGTGTTGGTATTTTCCGTTCGTAAGTGCTCCATTCCGTGGAGGATGGATATCTGCCAATAAACAATTTTTGTCACAGCTCCCCATTCGCACCATCGACTTTTCCGACCCCGAAGACGTGGCCCGACATGATCGAATGGTTCAGCTCGTAGAGAACATGCTGGAGCTGAACAAGAAACTGGCCGACACCAAGACTGGCCACCAAAAGACGCTCCTCCAGCGCCAAATTGAGGCCACAGACCGACAGATCAACCAACTCGTCTACGAGCTGTACGACCTCACCGAAGACGAAATCAAGATCGTGGAAGGCGCCGCTGAATAAGGCGCGCGCAGTGGCCACTCTCTGGATAGAGACCGCAATGCAAAGATCAATATCTTCTAGACAGAGGCTACAACCTGCGAAAGATGCCTATATGGATATGATTTCAGCCGTTGGAGCGGTCATGAGTTGGGGGCCGCATTCTTGCAGAAATCACCTTTGAATGCCCATCATAGGGGTTGTGATGGCAATTGCCAGCATGCATATGCCCCCTGCCAACAATCCCGTGACTATCGGGGAAAAATCCATAAGATGTCCGAAATAGGTTCCCAAATAGAAGCCGACACCTATCGCGAATATCGACTGGAGAATCCGCAGAGTTCTCATTTCAACCATCTCCTGTCACGTTGCCACCATATTTTAAAACTCTTTTGGGGTGGCAGATATACAATCCAACAGACCCAATTGACGATAACCCTCTATCTTGAAAACATGTTTTTCGGACCCATCTTCTTAGAAACGACCTTCGAAACGACAAACGTTAAATGGCTCTTTGCGATCTAGAGGACGAGGATTGGCTATGGACAGGTACGATAAGGTAATCCAGCTCGCAAGAAGACGGGGCTTTATCTGGCCCGGTTTTGAACTCTACGGCGGAGCTGCAGGCTTTTACGATTATGGCCCCTTGGGGGCACCACTTAAGAGAGGGATCGAAAACCTCTGGAGAGATTTCTTCGTGGTAAGAGAAGGCTTCTGCGAGATAGAATGCCCCACAATCGGTGTGGAAGACATTTACGTCGCCTCAGGACACCTGAGCGGCTTTTCTGACCCCCTCACAGAATGCAAAGAATGCGGCGAGATCTACAGGGCAGACCATTTGATCAAACACCTGATAGAAGTGCCCGACGCCCTCTCTGGCGAGGAGATCTACGACGTCATCCAGAAAAACGATGTTTTCTGTCCCGAATGCGGAGGCGAACTTTCCGAGATCTACGATTTTAACCTCATGTTCAAGACCTCGATAGGACCCGGCGGAAAGCAAATCGGCTACCTAAGGCCCGAAACTGCCCAAGGGATGTTCATCAACTTCCCGAGGCTCTTGCGCCACTATCGCGACAGGCTCCCCTTCGGCGCAGTCCAGATCGGCAAGTCTTACAGAAACGAGATATCGCCACGTCAAGGCGTGATAAGGCTAAGAGAGTTCTCCCAGGCCGAAGCCGAGATCTTCATAGATCCTACGGATAAATCTCACACCAGATTCAGCGAAGTTGAAGACCTTAAGCTTCGCCTCTACACTGAAGAGAGGCAAGAGTCGGCAAGCGAGCCTTGCGAGATGAGCATGAAAGAGGCCGTGGAAAAGGGAATCATCGCCCACGAGACCTTGGCATACTACGTTGCCAGAACTTACCAGTTCCTGATAGAGGCAGGCCTCGATCGAAACCAACTCCGGTTCCGCCAGCATAAGACGGACGAAATGGCACATTACGCAGCAGATTGCTGGGATGCCGAAGCATATTTGGACCGGTTCGGCTGGATCGAAATCGTGGGCGTGGCCGACAGAACCAGTTTCGACCTTCAATCCCACATGACCCAGAGCCAGACCAATCTCACAGTCTTCATGCCCTTTGACGAACCTCAAAAAAGAGAGACGCTGAAGGTAAAACCCGACATGAAGAAGCTAGGGCCGCTCTTCAGAAACAAGGCCAAGGCCGTCGCCGATGCACTCCAATCGCTTCCCACGTCAGAGCTGAAAAAGGAAGTCATCACCGTCGAGGTGGACGGCGAAACCCTCGAGGTCGATTCCAAGCTAGTCTCCTTTGAGATGGTGGAAGAAGAAATCAGGGGCGAGGAGATCATCCCTCATGTGATCGAACCATCTTTTGGGATAGATAGGATACTTTACTCAGTACTCGAACACGCCTACTCTGAAGAGATGGTCGACGAAGAGACAAGAACAGTTCTCAGACTCAAAAGCCGCGTTGCTCCCATACAGGTCGCCGTCCTTCCACTAATGGATAGAGACGTCCTTGTAAAACCTGCCGAAAAGATCACTCGCGAACTTCGAGAACGTAGTTTCCACGTGGAGTACGACTCTTCTGGCAGCATCGGCCGAAGATACCGGAGGAACGACGAGGTGGGAACTCCTTATTCCATCACCGTAGATTACGAGACGGTAGAAGAAAACACCGTCACAATAAGGGATCGGGACAGTATGGAACAGATCCGGGTAACAGTGGACAAAATACCCAAGACCATCTCAGCCCTTCTCAGTGGCGAGATCGAATTTGACAACGCAGGATCTGCCTAAACCTGGAAACCGTCTTGAAACAATCTGGAAACTCTCTTGATTTCCATCGATTGATTTATAGTCGAGAACCGATTAGATGAAACAAATCAGTTCTCGCAAGATTAGTGCTCGACGATACGAATAGGCCAAAATGTCGACTCTGACGAGTTCGACACTTGTCTGAAAGGTATCGTCAAACGCTATATCATCAAACACAACAGATCCAAAAACATGGCTCAAAATGCAAAATCTCTGGAGATCGTGATCTCCGCAGGAAGTTAGGCGATGTTGGCAAAGCCCAAGGCAGAGAGAATATCCCCAGATGGGGTGGCAGAAAACAACACCCGACGACGTTTCAGTCTCAAAAACGAAGTCAAACGAAAGTCGATCCACCTGGCTGGCTTGTCCGTTCCAGCAGCCATCCTTTTCCTGGGAAGAGAAGTCACTATCGTGCTCGTCGGGCTTGTTCTCTTAATAGCCCTATTCCTTGAACGAGAACGGCTACATGGCAAGATCAGTATGCCTTCGGTCAGGGAACATGAACGATACCGTGTTGCAGGCTACATCTACTACATATTCGGAGCCTTTCTGACGGTGCTCCTATTTCAACCCATGATCGCGGTGACGGCGATGCTCATGCTCTCTATAGGCGATGCAGCCAGCGGCCTGATAGGCTCAGTGGTGAGAGGATCAAAGGTCCGCGCCGACCTTATGGGAGGCAGAGGCTGGAGCACCAAACCACCGCTCGTGATGGCGGGAACCTTTCTGGTCTGCATCTTGGTTGGTTATCTGGCGTCTATCGTCACGGGTCTTGCCGTTCCAGTCTACCTTGCCGGAGCCCTTGGCGCCACCCTGGCAGACGCGATCCCCATCTCTTTTCGTCGGAGAGTCGTAGACGATAACTTCTCCATACCTCTTCTCTCCGGCAGCGTGATGGCCCTTGCGTCAATGGCCTGAAACTGGGATCTGTCACCTTTCTGCAGAAAGGTTTTTTAACGTACAGGAAAGTGACCTTCTCAGAATCCAAGCAACTGCAACGGACTAATAGTCTCTGATCTGGCGCCGGAAGGCGTCCTGAAACTCTCTTGAAAAACAGGGCGCGATCCAGATCAGATCAAAGTGGTTTGCAAGAGTCGAGAGGTTGCTTGATCTCGTGAGGATAGGAGGGATATTATGAACATAGTACTACTCGGTCCACCAGGATCCGGAAAGGGCACTCAAGCCAAGAAGATTGCAGCGAAGTATAGCATAATTCACATCTCTACTGGCGACATCTTGAGAGAGAACGTGAGGAACGGCACCGATCTCGGAACGGAAGCGAAGAAGTACATGGACGCAGGTCAACTGGTACCTGACGAGCTTCTCATAAGCATCATCAAAGACAGGCTCGCACAGCCCGACGTGACCGGCGGATACATGCTGGACGGCTACCCCCGCACTTACCCCCAGGCAGAAGCTCTTGACAAAATGCTCCCCGATCTCGGCCAGAAGATCGACGTGGTCGTCAACATCGACGTTCCAGACGATGAACTGGTCAAGAGGCTCAGCGGCAGAAGGATGTGCAAGTGTGGTGTCAGCTACCACCTCCAGTTCAACCCCCCCAAGAAAGAGGGAGTCTGCGATGTCTGCGGTGGCGAACTCTATCACAGAGACGACGACAGGGAAGCTGCCATCCTCAACAGGCTTGAAGTCTACAAGAACCTGACTCAGCCACTCATCGACTACTACAACAAGGCAGGCATCATCGCCGACATAAACGGTGCAGGTCAGATCGACGAGATCTTCGCTGAGATCGTCACGGCCCTGGACAAGATTTAGAGATAACTCTAAAAATCCTTTTCTCAACATTTTTTAATTCTAAGTACAATTTTTATAATCTATCGCCAAATCTATTGCCAAACATTTTAAATCCATAAGATCAATTTTACAAATGGTGGGATGAGACGAAACTGAAGAGAAGACACAAAATTGTACTCATCTTGATTCTCCTGTTAGCTCTGGTGCTGCTCTTTAACTTGTTACCTCAAGTCAAGGATTCTTCTCTGATTGTAGCTGCCAGCGTTTTATCTGCTGCTATTGGAATTGTTGGATTTATCAAAGATCGCTCGGCTAAAGCGGAAGACCATCCAAGTGTCCAGATTGATCATTCCACTGGCCCTCACACCAATGTCGATGGTGATCAGAAGAACGTGCTTTCTGGATCTTTCAATGGACCAACCTCTGTAGAAGGCGACCCCGTGGATATGAGCGAATCCAAGGGGTCGATAAACGCGGCCGAAGGACCGGTGAACCAGTATTTCGGTGACAACATAACCCACGTCAAGCCTCCTGTAAGCCAGCCCGTTCCTCGAATCCAGCCGCCACCGCAGAAGTTTGTGGGCCGAGTTGAAGTCATAAACGAGATTCTCAGTGGCTTTGAGCGCGGCGCAGTCATTGCTGGCGTCCGGGGTATGGGCGGAGTAGGAAAGACCGCCTTGGCTCTTGTCCTGGCAGAAAGGCTGGCCGGACGTTATCCAGATGGGCAGATCCTTGTGGATATGAAGGGCACCGACAAGAAGCCTTTGAGTGCGGCTGAGGCAATGGCCCAGGTAGATTCGGACCTACGATCCAGAGTTCAAAGTGCCCCAGAGCGAGGGTGAATTAACTGGGAAATATTTTTTGATCCTTCATGGCAAAAGGTCTTTTCTATTGCTCGACAACGCCGCCAGCCGGGAACAGGCAGAATCGCTCCTGCCACCAAGTGGCTGCGCCCTGCTGGTGACCTCCCGAAACAAGTTTACCCTTCCAGGTTTGACGGAAAAAGATCTGGACGTCCTTCCCCTCGATGACGCCAAGAATCTCCTCCTGGAAATCTGCGAGCGCATTGGCGATTATGCGGAAGAGCTGGCGGAGCTGTGCAGTTGCCTTCCACTGGCCCTGCGAAATGCCGCTTCTATCCTGAAAGAGATGCCGAATTTGAGCGTTGCCAATTACATCAAAAGATTGGGCGATGCAAGGGTGCGCCTGGAGCTGGTAGAAGCCTCCTTCACTTTGAGTTACGAGCTTCTCACCCCGGATCTGCAAAGGCTTTGGTCCCTGCTTTCCGTCTTTCCTGCAGATTTCGACCTCGCCGGAGCCATGGCTGTCTGGGAGATGGAAGAGCCCCTCACCGAGGATGCACTTGGCGAGCTGTGGAAGTGGAGCCTGGTGGACTTCCTGCCCTCTACCAAGGGCGAAGGAGGGCGCTACAAGCTGCACGACCTGGCGCGCGATTTCGCCGGATCCGCCTGGATCCGGCTGCCGTTGACCGAGCCGGGTTGCGCCATGCCGAGCATTACAGAGACCTGTTAAATCAAGCCGATAAGATCTTCGAGCAAGGCAACGAAGGAATCTTGAGGGGCCTTCAGCTATTCGACCAAGAGAAAACGAATATCCTGGCCGGGCAGTCCTGGGCAGAGACGAATATGGAAGGAAAATCTTCTGCTGCAATCGATCTTTGCAAATCTTATCCAGATGCAGGGGCCTACGTTCTAGATCTGCGCCTCTCTCCCCGTGAAAAGATCCCCTGGCTTGAGGTGGCATTGCAGGCGTCTAGGAAATCAAATGACAACGCAGCGGCAGGAAACCACCTGGGCAACCTGGGGAATGCTTACTATTATCTGGGCGAGCCCAAGAAGGCGATCGATTTCTACGAGCAGGCCCTCAAGATATCACGAAAGATAGGGGATCGGCGGGGCGAAGGAACCCACCTGGGCAACCTGGGGAATGCTTACTCGCATCTGGGCAAGCCCCGGAAGGCGATCGATTTCTACGATCAGGCCCTCAAGATATCACGAGAGATAGAGGATCGGCGGGGTGAAGGAACCCACCTGGGCAACCTGGGGCTGGCTTACTATTATCTGGGCGAGCCCAAGAAGGCGATCGATTTCTACGATCAGGCCCTCAAGATATCACGAGAGATAGGGGATCGGCGGGGCGAAGGAAACCGCCTGGGCAACCTGGGGAATGCTTACTCGCATCTGGGCGAGCCCAAGAAAGGCGATCGATTTCTACGATCAAGCCCTCAAGATATCAAGAGAGATAGGAGATCGGCGGGGCGAAGGAACCTGCCTGGGCAACCTGGGACTGGTTTACTATCGTCTGGGCGAGCCCCGAAAGGCGATCGATTTCTACGATCAGGCCCTCAAGATATCACAAGAGATAGGGAACAGGCGGGGCGAAGGAACCGACCTGTTCAATATGAGCCTCTCTTTACACGCCCTGGGCCAAAATGAGAAGGCCGTCTCCCTTGCCAGCTCCGCCCTTGCGATCTACGAGCAGATAGAGAGCCCCCACGCCGAGACCGTCCGCAAAACGCTGGCCGAGTGGAGCGCCTAATACCACAAGGAACCTTTTTATTCACCCTCAATCCTGCCCCCTCCCATGATATTCGTCTATTCACTTGGCGGCTCCGTCCTGGCGGGCTGCGATGCAGAGGGCCTCAAGGAGTACGCCGCTGCTCTAAAGGACCTCGCCGAAAAGCATCAGATCTTCGTTGTGGTGGGCGGCGGCAAGATCGCCCGAGAGTACATCGAAAAAGCCCGAGCACTCGATGCGAGCGAGACCTTCTGCGACTTCATAGGGATCGGTGCGACCAAGCTCAACGCAATGATCCTCATAGCGGCCTTGGGCGAGGCGGCGTTCTCTGAGCCGCTTGAATCCTACGCAAAAGCCCTAGACGCGTCCAGCAGGGGCAAGATAGTGGTGATGGGCGGAATGCAGCCGGGCCAGACCACCGATGCCGTGGCCGCACTTCTTGCCGAGTACATTCACGCCGATAAGCTGATCGTGGCAACCTCAGTGGACGGCGTCTATACGGGAGATCCATCACTCGATCCAGAGGCGGAGCGGATCGATCATATGACCGCAAAAGATCTGGTCACGCTTTCCACGTGCACGGGAATAAAAGCCGGATCGAACTCGCCGGTAGACCCCCTCGCCTCGATGATAATCGAGCGAAGTTCCATCCCCTGTGTCGTGGTTTACGGTGGCGATGCCACAAACCTGAAAAAAGCAGTTGAGGGTACCTGCGAGGGTACTGAGATCATCTAGAAACAGGACAGGTATCGTATCACGTCTCTAGGCGTCAGGACGCCCCACGGAAGTCCCGATTCGGTGATCAGTATCTCGGGGTGGCCCGATTTGTTGAAGGCGTTTATGGCTTCGTAGGCAGGTCTGTCAGACTCAATGGTGGGGCCATCTTCGATCATGAAGGCCTTCACAGGAAGTTCCATCTTGCCCTCTGCCGCGGCCTTGGATATGGCCTTCAGGTTGATCAGGCCTTTTACCTCGCCGTCGTAACCCACAAATGCCGCATCCAGGTCAGCGTCCACGAGGGTGCGAGATGCTTCTTGTACGGAAGTTTCAGGAGATAACGTAATCTCAACGGGTTGGCCCATATCTCTTATAGGAACTTTGGGTGGAGATATCATCTCTTTTATGTCCACAATCACCCTGTTTGATGTATCATCTCGACCAGCTATCAATCCCTTGATGTAGGTTTTGTTCACAGGGGTAGGTCCTACTTCGATTATGTCATCTGCGTTAAACTCTTTGAGATTTCCTATTATGTGGATCAGGCCATTACATTGATCTGGTCGCATGACCGTGTAAAACGTGATTTCGTTGACAGTAGCGCCTTCTACCACGGACCCGTTTCTGACAACTGGTACGTCAACAACCACGTCAGGGGAGTCGAGGCTGAGCGCTTCGTAAGCTGCCGCGGTGGTCCTGTATCCACCTTTGGGGCCGGGCACGCCATCTACCAGATGGAGCGCTTTGAGGGACTGCATCTGGTTCCTGATTGTCCCGGGGTTTCGGTCGATCATTGAAGCGATTTCCTCGGCCTTGATGGCTCGGCCCTTCTGGCGTTGAATGCTTATCAATGCGGTTAAAATCTCTTTTTGTACTTGTGTCAGATCCATCATTATCGGGCGTCGTTCACGGTTAACGGCTATATATAATTGTTGATCCCTGCTCGCGCATTGGACAGATTTTTCGACCACGGTAGGGCAATTTTGCCATCCGTTTCCAGATATTCTTGATTTTATCTTCTTTTGCGTTTCCCATAACGAGGGGCAGACAGGCGCAAGGGTAGACGTCACCTTCTGGCGTTATATGAAGCCAGTTTCGGCCTGCAAAACAACCGAACTCTCGGAGGGCCGAAGGCACCGAGAATATGCGCGGGTCGGAGGCACTTTTCACGAAGCTTTCCAGAAAAATGTGATCTGAAGTCGAAAGGGTGACCCCAGCCTTTCCAGCCCACCTTCCAATGGGCACAATCTCAAAGAACGTCAGCTCGTGAACGCCCAAACTTCTTGCAAGAGAGTGGAAATCCTTTGCCAAAGACACGTTATCCGATCTCAAGACAACGTAAAGGTCGACTAGAAGGCCTGCGTTAAGGGCGTTTTCGACTCCGTCTAGGGCATCTTTGAAGGCGCCAGATCTGCCCCTCATATGATCATGTTCTTTTTCCAGGGGACTATCCAAGCTGAAGTTAACCGCGTAGAGGCCAGCGTCTTTCAGCTTTCTTGCAAGGTTCAAAGTAAAACCGGCACCGGATGTGAACATGGTCGCAATCGCTCGTTCGTCCACAGATCTGACCAATCTGGGAAGTTCGCTATAAGTTGTGGGCTCACCACCATCGAAAATGATCAGGGTCGTTCCCATATCCAATATCTGGTCGATCATGTCCACGACTTCGACAGGTTCTAGCCGGTGGTGCTGGCCAGAGTCCGGAAGGGCGCAGTGGATGCATCGGTTTGGGCATTCTTCAGTTATGGATATGGTGACCTGATCGGGGGTGCGAATCCCAAAGGAAGACTTGATGTAGCTTCTGACGAGTCGATCGAAGGCTTTGCTTGGTATAGGCGGAAACCAGGTGGAAAGATGGAACTTCTCTCCTGCCAAGGCAGGAACCTGGCCATCTGCCATCTTGATGGCAGATCTTACGAAAGGAAGTCGAGAAAGGAGGCCTCTTGGGCGGATATTAACCCTTCCGTCTCTTGCCACCGCCTCAGCCTTGAAAAGGGGGAGGCTTACCAGAGGATAGACCGTTTCAGCATCGCCGGTCATTATCTATCATCATCTCCGATCGATTGGGATCTCTCGAATCTTGTGAGTTTTACTTATTGTAGACTTCATCCGGTTCAAAGATCTTCTCGCCAATCACACGACCTTCCATATCTCTATAAAAGCAGGATCGATAACCCATGTGGCAGGCTCCGCCTTCTTGTTCCACTTTCATCAGTATTGTATCTTCGTCGCAATCAATCCTGATCTCTTTTACCATCTGGACGTGTCCAGAAGACTCGCCCTTAAGCCAGAGCTTCTTTCTGGACCTGCTCCAGTAGTGAGCTTTCCCCGTCTCCATCGTCTTTTGTAACGCCTCTTTGTTCATGTAGGCCAGCATCAAAACCTCACCAGTCTCGGCGTCCTGAGCGATTGCAGGTATGAGCTCGCCCCTGATTTTGATCATGTATCGGTGGTAGGGGCTATATCCTATAAAAAAGATATCTGAGAAGGATGGATCAATGCGTCAGCTGCAAAGGCAGGGGATTTTGCGGCAGGCCAGTCTGCCCTATACTGAGACGATTCAGGGAGATGGCAGATCTTCCCAAGATCGGAACACAACTTGAAGGAATGTCCCCTCCTGACGTCTTTGTCGGGCGGCAAGGCTACCCTCTGGTAAGCGCAGGGCCTCAAATCCCCGCCAATCCAGAACTTGATTTGAGTTTCTCATCTGGTGAATGGGCAAGGATGGATGTGGGTGAGATCGTGGCGCTCAGGTCTTCAATGGTCAGATCTGGCACCAAGATCGAGGTGAACGACGCAAACCACCCAGGAAAAATATTGGAACGCGCTCAAGAGATCTCCATGTCTTCGGTTCCAGTGGGGACTGAAGTCACTTTTCTCAAGCCGCCTAAAAGCCGTCTTCAGTTCGACGGTTACCTCATGCCATCAGGTCCCACAGGATCAATGAAACGGCTTGAAATTACCACCAATCCGTCAGTTCCAAGAAGAGTGGACCGAGTGGTAGAAGATTCTGACCTCAAAGCCGTTCAGGCCGTAGGCGAGCTTTATGATTCCGGGGCGAACGTTGAGAGCATATCAAGGCTGTTATCTTTGGGACTCTTGGGCAAAAAGAGAAAGTTGGTTCCAACGAGATGGTCCATCACCGCCACAGACGATACTGCCGGAAAGATTTTGGCATCTCAGATACTGGAGATGCCCACCGTCAACGAGTATCTCCTCTACTCAGGCGAGCGGCTCGGAAACCATTTCGAGATCCTTCTCATGCCAGGAGTTTACAGCTATGAGCTTATCGAGATCTGGCTGCCAAGATCGGTCTGGTCTGGTGAGCAGACCTGGATCGGCGCAGACGGCGAAGGTCCTGGTGGGAAGAAGGGTTACAGCTCGCTTTCCGGCGGCTATTATGCCGCAAGGCTTGCGCTCCTCGAATCTTTGGCATCAATGAAAAGGCAGGCTTCGGCTCTTTTGGTTCGTGAGATTTCTGAAGAGTACTGGGCACCGCTCGGTGTCTGGGTGGTGAGAGAGGCGGCAAGGGCGGCTTTTTCAAGCTCGCCTCAGAAATTTTCGTCCCGAGAGGAAGCGTTGGCAAAGATGGAAAAAAGGATCGTGACGCCACCCCAAAAGTGGGAGGCTCATTCAGAACTGATCCAGGGCTCGGTCCAGACAACGCTTGCAAGTTTCTTATGAGTTGTTTTCAACCCTAGTTATACAACCTTCAATCACGAATCGAAATTTACACACCGCTTGAGACAAACACAGAAACCAAGGATTCATCAGCCATATTTTCCGTCTCCAGAAAATCCCCCTATGAAAAATAGATAAGAGGATTCGCGAATCCTCTATCCGGCCACACCTCTGGCCAACTTCAAGGCTGCCTCAGCTCTCTTCTTGGCTATGCACTAAAAGATAATCATGTATAAACGCTGCAGCTACCCTACCCTTTCCGAGGGCCTGTATCACGGTCGCACCACCACTCGTAGCATCGCCCCCTGCGAATACTCCCTCAATGTTGGTCATCAGCTTTTCATCGACCTTGATCCCGCCCCAAGAGTTTGTCTCCAGCTCAGGCGTTCTGTCCAGGAAAAGCCTGTTGGGCACAGTACCCAAAGCGTTCACCACCGTATCCAGCTCCATTGTGAACTCACTGCCTTCAATTTTCACAGGTCTGGGACGACCACTGCTGTCAGGCTCGCCGAGCTCCATCCTGGTCAGCTCGATACCCGTAACCCATCCATCCTTGCTGCCGAACACTCTTACTGGATTGACCAGCTCCTTGAAGATAACCCCCTCTTCAAGTGCATGCTGTAGTTCTTCGTCCCTTGCTGGAGCCTCTTCCTTTGTCCTCCGGTACAGAATGTATACTTCCTTTGCACCCAGCCGGACTGCACATCTGGCAGCATCCACGGCCACATTGCCAGCACCAATGACTCCAACTCTGTCCCCGCAGACGATAGGAGTGTCGTGCTCTGGGAAGTCGTACGCTTTCATCAAATTTATACGGATGAGAAACTCGTTTGCTGAGTAGACTCCCATTAGCCCCTCGCCTTCGATGTTCAGGAAGCGAGGTGCTCCTGCACCAGTTCCGATGAAGACAGCGTCGAACTCCTGGCGCAGCTCATCGAACATTATATTCTGGCCCACGATGTTGTTGAGCCTGATATCCACGCCGATCTTCTGAAGGTAGGACAGTTCATAGTCTACAATGTCCTTGGGCAGGCGGAAGGCAGGAATGCCATATTGCAGAACACCACCTGCAATGTGAAGTGCTTCGAATAGTGTTACGTGGTATCCGAGCTTGCGCAGGTCAACTGCACAACTAATCCCTGCAGGACCGGAACCAATTACTGCAACCTTTTTGCCCTTCTCCTCCATATGAAGTTCCTCTGTAACTCCATTCTGCATGGCCCAGTCGCCGAGGAAGGCGCCAAGTTTGCCGATGTTTATGGCATCGGCTTTTTTTCCCATGGTGCAAACGCCCTCACACTGGTTCTCCTGGGGACAGACTCTTCCGGAGACTGCGGGGATCGGATTGTCCTCTTTGGCTATCAAAAAGGCCTCTTTGAAATTCCCCTCGGCAATCTTGTTGATCATTGTTTTAATTTTCATATTGACAGGACACTTCGTCTCACAGGCAGGGTCTTTGCACTGGATGCAACGCTTGGCTTCTGCCATGGCCTCTTCCTCAGAATAGCCGAGGGGGACAGAGTCAAAATTTTTAACGCGCTCTTCTGCTGTTTGTTCTCGCATAGGAACCCGGATTTTGTTCATTTTCGCCATCATTTAGCTCCTGTCTTGCTGTTATGGCATTCCATGGCCTGGGCTTCTTTCTTCTTGAACATCGACAGCCTGTTTATTATGTCCTCAAAGTCGAGCTTGTGAGCGTCAAACATCGGCCCATCGATACAGGTGAGCTTCATCTCCCCATCCACAAAGACGCGGCACGAACCACACATGCCCGTGGCATCGATCATAATCTGCCGAACTGTGGCGATTGTGGGCACGCCATACGGCTTTGTGAGCGTTGCCAGATCACGCAGTGCTGGTATATCCCCACCTGCAAATACGATATCCACCTTGCCTTCGTCGAGAAAATCTTTTAGTACATCTGTATAGTGTCCTTCAATGCCTCGTGAACCATCTAGTGTAGTAAGGTAATACTCGTCGCAAAAATCCTCGGATAGCTCTTCAGTGGGATAGACGTCATCCTTGGTGGAGAAGGTCTGAATGGAGATCACATGATTGCCCTCGATCTTCTGCAGCGCCTTACATAGGGCGTAGTTCTCGGCATGTCCACAAACTAGATCGGAGGCAACGACGACATTGCCGTACCTCTTGAGCTCAGGCGGATTCCCCAAGGGCCCTATAACCGCTTCAAGAGAGTCACCCACCTCAAAACCGTCCAGCTCAATGGATGTCTTGCCCAACCTCTTGATGAACATTGTAATTTTACCGTCCTCTGCCTTCTGTATGGACATGGGGATTCTTTCACCGTGGGGAACGGTGATCAAGACAGCGAAGTTCCCTGGCTGAAACCTTTCGGCCACCATAGATGCTTCGACATCAATCAGATAATCCATGGCATTGAGAGCCTTTTTTCGTGTTATTCTATGTTTCACCCTTTTCTCCTCCTTACATATGCATTTGGGGTGGCACTGATCTAGTTTATTGGTATCCGTTTTCCTACTTTATTACTTCGGGGGCGCGGAGGGTCATGAATACCCTGACCTTTAGGTCGGTCTCGTTAACTCTTGGAGTTAACGAGAGTTAGCGACGATAAGTCGCTAACAGAATGAAGTGAACCTTCGCCCATTTTTCTGTCGTGCGTGTCGATCATTGAAGAAAATCTGAAAAAATAATCACAGAAAACCATTTGTGTGATGTTGCTCACTTGGTCGCATGTTGATGATTTTCAATGATTCATGGCCACGGCCCGGTTTTCGTGTTATTTTAAATCGACAAAACATTGGTGACTGTTCAGAGAAAACCGAAAGCAGAGTTTCAATCGTGCAGGTTAGGGACATCTGGGCAACAAAAACTTGAAGATTTCTGAAATCCCGAAAAACGGGCGTGCGGCCCGAAGCATACCTCACCCGTTAGGGCGAGGTGGCCGCACGCAATTTGATTTTTATCGAATACTCCACAGATCTGCTGCGAGATGCGCCGCCGCTAGTTTGACTTCATCCACGCTATTATGCGCTCATATCCCCAAAGCTCTGCGCTTGTCCTCGATAACCTCTATGATTTTCTCAGCTGACTTGTATGGATCTGCTTCGACGTAGAACTTCCCGCCGAAGATGTCTTCGACGTCATTGGTAAGCCACTTGACCACCCTTTCGCTTGCGGCCACGTTTGGCTGATCTCCGATATGTGTAAATATGCCCAACGCCACCGTCCAGAATCCGATGGGAACTGCCTTCTCTGCGATATATTCTGGTGCAGAACCTGCTACAGGAAGCTGATCGATCCGCACATCAAGATAATCTGCAGTTGCGTTCAGAACTTCTTCTAGTCTGGAGTTATCGACACATGCACCCATAAAGATGCACGGTGGAACTGCCTCAACTCCGTTGGCCTTGGCAACTGCGTCCATTACCGCTGCCAAATTCTTGCCAACACCAGGATACGTGGGGTCTGGTTTCAAAAGATCCCAATAGGAAGCAATTGTTGCAACACATCCGGTAAGAAGGACTAATACGTCGTTTTTAATCAGTTCCCTGATCAAGGTCACGGTCCGATATCCATAGTCATCCCGCGGAGTAACGCATCCTATTACTGCAGCAACTCCACGTATATTCCCGTTCTTTATGTTGTCTACAAGGGCACCCAAAGGGTCTCCTGGCTTTGCTTTGTCGAGACATGCAATGAGCTGTCTGGTGGAAAATCCAGCCAGCATTTCGCTTGGCTCGTAATCGGGGATGTAAACTTTGCTTTGATCTCTGTTGGCGTAGTTTTCAACCGCTATCTCCACCAACTCTCTGCCCATCTCCCTGGCTCTCTCTGGCTTGAACTCAATATATGTTGTTCCTTCCATCTTGGCCATCGGATCTGTGGTAACGATCTTCGTATGGAAATGGCTTGCTGCATCCACTATTGCGGGTTGTGTGCATTGAATTTCTACGATCGCAAGCTCAACTGCTCCTGTCACTATGACGAGTTCTTGCTGGAGGATGTCTCCTGCAAAGTCGATGCCTTTTCGCATCAGAACTTCCATACCCGTGCAACACATTCCAACTAAATTGATCTTTGGTTCGTTGTTTGGGTCTGCGTTATATTCCTCGACGGCAGATATGACCGCATCTGACAAGAATGGTTTGTGGCCGTGCAACACTATGTTGATCCTGTCGGCATCTAAGACGGTGAGATTTGTTCTGACCGTTGTAATTTCGGGGACGCCAAGGAGAATATCTTGAACGAGCGTTACAGGATGCATTCCGCAGTAGGCGTCAACTAGCCCCAATCTGCATGCTCCCAAAAGCAGGTTTTCCATATCGTGGTCCATTCCCATGGCGATTCGGTTCATCGCTTCCATTATCTCTGTGCAACCACCGTCGATGAGTATCCCTTTTTCTTCCCAGAGATTCCTTCGATCTTCTAAAGATCTGAACTGCAACATTTTGGGCGTGCCGTTCAGCTTCGATATGTCGTCTTGGATGGTCTCCGCAATTTCAACCAACTTTTCATTGTCTGATTGTGCACCACTCAATCCCAGACCGTTGTACACTTCGTCTAGCCGTTCAACATCTTTGACAGAATATCCTTTTATGGACCCGTCACCCACGCCTTTCATAATGGCAGCAACCCGTCTTGCATGTCCTACATGAGCTGCGGCTCCTATGGTTGTCTCTGAAACCAAGTTTTTGGCTATAATGACGTCTTTGCTCATGCCGCATACGCCGGTTCGGCGCACGTCTACACATGGACCCTGCTGGCAGGTCGTACAAGTCGCTTGGAATGGGGCATCTTTTGAACGAGCATGATTCTCACTATACCTCTGCCAAACGGTTCTTATCCCAAGCTCTTTGGCCCTCTTTCGCATTTCCATTGTCACAGGGTCTGCAACGAAATCTTCTTTTTCCATCCTCGTAACCTCACTTTTTTGCAATATCTTTATTTCCCAACGTGGGTGATTAACTATTTATTTCTTGTGTATCCGCGCTTGGTTAAGATATTAGGTAACTACTCAGCCCCCAACCACAAAATTTATTATGTTTAACGATATATTATTCCGTCGCAGTGGTTGCGAGCAATAGACCAGATGGAAACTTCAATGAGGATACCTACCCACGATGAAATTCTTGA
>Ga0208771_1000060_pt1 | contig 68470 bp, 56 predicted proteins | sample AntAceMetag02UKX_FD_184775 | JGI IMG/M metagenome (GOLD analysis project Ga0208771, IMG submission 184775) | Saline lake microbial communities from Ace Lake, Antarctica - Antarctic Ace Lake Metagenome 02UKX (SPAdes) (version 2) | ecosystem: Environmental > Aquatic > Non-marine Saline and... | reverse complement strand
ACGACCTGAAAAAACGTTAATCGAAGCATTCTTAATGTTCCTCCCGTTCCTAGATCCTGGGTGATGACAAATCGTTCTTATAATTCTCAATTCAATTAAAATAATTAGCGTGAGCTAACCAACTTTGAGTGGATATGCTGAATAATATATGTTAGAGATATATTCTAATTTGTGATAATTTGATACATACCTCATGTTTACGGTCACTTCAACAATATATGTAAGAAGCGGAGGGGTATTTTGCGCTCAATATCTAAAAATCACTCGATTTTTAGATAGTGCCGGCCTGCTGATAACTGCCGTTATTCAGATCGTTGTGGTCTGGCGTTCTGGAAGCATGACGCTTCTTGCCGATACGGTTCACAACTTTGGCGATGCAGCCACAGCAATCCCCCTTTGGATCGCCTTTTCACTTGCCAAAAAGCCACCCAACAATCGGTTTACCTACGGTTATGGCCGAATGGAAGATTTGGCAGGACTTGCCATAATCTTCACCATACTCTTGAGCGGCCTTTTCATAGGGTGCGAATCTATCGAACGAATCTTCCATCCAAGAGAAGTGGAGATGCTATGGGCGGTTGTGAGTGCCGCGCTGATCGGATTCGTGGGAAACGAGATCGTGGCGCTCTTTCGGATTCGGGTTGGTAAATAGATCAAGAGCGCGGCATTGGTAGCCGACGGTTACCACGCTCGGGTGGATGGCCTTACGAGCTTGGCAGTATTGGCTGGGGCGATTGGAGTCTGGATTGGCCATCCCCAGATCGACGCTCTCGTCGGCATTTTCATAACTGTCGCCATTCTTGCTATCGTCTGGCAGTCAGGAAAGGCCGTTTTCTCCGGGTTGGTTGACGGAACTGAACCAGACGCGTTGGACACCAAATCAGAATGGTTACGGACCAAACAGAAGGAGTTTTGGAGGTCACACAGATATGGATTAGGTGGCTGGGTCACAGGCTTCATGCTGAGATCAACATATCTGTGGATTCCAATCTCACAGTGAAAGATGGACACGATATTGCCAATGAAGTGCAACATCGGCTCCTTCACAACCTCAGTTACCTTTCAAACGCCGCCATTCACGTTGACCCTCAAGAGGCTTCTGGAGAATAGTTTCACAAAATCGCAAATCATCGGTGAAACTTGTCCTCTTCTCTAAATAACTTGTGAATTATATCCAATTGACGTGACATGAGTATTTTTGATCACTACACATATCAATGGAACTGTTCAAATCCACAACTCAAGGAGAAATTGATATAAGATCGTTCGAGATGCTATGATTGTAACGGCGAAGAACAATGATGAAAATTTGGCCTGTTAATGTCCAAGAAGTAGGTGTGAGCGGGTAGGGGAGTGGGGGTTAGTTAAAAATGAGTGTACCCGCTCATGTCCACACCTCTATTCTATGGTATAAATACTTTTCCGACAAATATTTTTGACAATTTTTACATATTTCGTTGAATTGAGACTTGGCTCGCAATCTTTGCGGCGAAGGCTCCGGCCACGAAACCCGCGTCGATGTTGACCACAGTCATGACTGAACAAGATTGAAGCATGGAAAGAAGGGCGGCCTCGCCTGCGCCACCTGCGCCATAGCCAGTTGATACCGGCAATCCTATCACTGGAACGTCCACGAGACCTGCTACTACCGTGGGCAAAGTCCCTTCCCTACCCGCCGCAACCACCAAGGCGTCTGCAGTCATCATACGTTCCAGCGAGGGAAATAGCCTATGAATCCCGGCTACGCCCACGTCATATTCGATCAAGACCTCGCAGCCCATCGCCTCGGCGGTGACTTTTGCCTCTTCAGCCACGGGAATGTCAGCGGTTCCGGCGGTCAGTATTCCCACCCTGCCGCCTTCGGATTGGATATCGCCGCCTTCACCGCAGTCCTGCCTGGTGAACACAACAGCTCTGGCCTTCTCTTCCCATTTCATACTTGCATCTTTAGGGAAGGGTGCCTTGCGCAGTGCTTCCAGTTGTTCGTCTGATACGCGAGTGATGATGACCTTTCTTGACTCTTCCAGGAAGGCAAGGGCTATTTCCACCAAGTCCTTGGCTCTCTTGCCCTCGGCCAGGATCGCCTCTGGAATTCCGATCCTGTCTGCTCTGCGATGATCTATCTTGGCAAGATCTGCTATCTTCCTATAATTTACGAGTTTGATCTGGTGGACTGCTTCATCTAATGTGATACGACCACTCAAGACGCTTTCAAGTATATCTTTGAGGTTGGAAGTCACCACGTCAACAATTAGCGGGCAGGCATAAAGGGTTTATCCTGATGTCACCGTGCTAAAAGACAATGAGGGCTAATCTCGATCTTCACATTCACTCCAAATATTCCAAAGCCACTTCGAACAGGATGGACCTATCCACAATTGCAAGAGAAGCTGCAAAGAAAGGAATAAGGGTCGTTGCCACCGGAGACTGTCTTCATCCCAGATGGATCGCTGATGTCAAAGGGCTTCGAGAAGATAAGGGATTGTTCTCTTTGGAAGAAACTTTCTTTGTCCTGACGACCGAAGTTGAAGATTCCAGAAGGGCTCACCATCTCATGCTCGTCCCCGAGATCTCAAAGGTCCAGGAGCTAAGGGAGACGTTTTCACCTCATTCCAAAGATATCGACTCGAACGGCCGACCTTCCTTGCACATGACCGCGGCCGAGATTGCAGATGCAGCGATCGAGGCTAATTGTCTCATAGGCCCCGCCCATGCCTTTACGCCTTGGACTGGGATGTATGCCCATTATTCTTCTATTCAGGATTGTTACGGCGATCTTGCAGATCAGATTTCCTTCGTGGAATTGGGCTTGAGCGCCGACTCCGATTACGCCGACAAGATATCTGAGATTGAGGACAAAACTTTCTTGACGAACTCAGATGCCCACTCGCCATGGTCTAACAAGCTGGGCCGAGAGTTCAACCAGATGGAAATAAAAGAGCCTTCATTTGAAGAGCTGGAAAGTGCCATCCGACGGAAAGGAGGACGAAAATCCACTCTCAACGTGGGGTTTTACCCAGAAGAGGGAAAATACAACCGGACGGCTTGTACTCGGTGTTACAAACATTATACCGCAGACGAGATGGATGCGCGAAGGGGACGATGTGAATGTGGGGGCAGGATTAAGCTTGGTGTGAGAGATCGAGTAGACATTCTAGCAGACCGCACCCAACCAGAACATCCAGATTACAGGCCGCCTTACCTCCATTTAATCCCTCTCGCCGAGATAATAGCCATGGCCATTGGCCACAAGAGCCCTTACACGGCAGGAGTCCAGAAGCGGTGGAACGAGCTTGTCAAAGAGAGGACTGAGATCGAAGTGCTCTTGGATGCGGACCTATCCCAGATGAAAATTGAGCCTGAGGTCTCTAAGGCAATTCAAGCTTTCAGATCCGGCGATGTTATCGTAAAGCCAGGTGGTGGCGGCAAGTACGGCGAGATAGAACTATCCGATCGGATCGTTCGCCAAAAAAAGGAGACTCAAAAATCGCTCTTCGATTTCTGAGGGTGTGAATATTTGAACGCATTCCACCCCCCACTAAAGTAGGGGGGATCCTGTTGCGTTCGTCCTGAAGAGGATCTGGCCGCTTGCAAAACCCTTTTCCATCCCAGATCCTGGATCGCCGGGATCTTTCTGGGAAGATCGAGGCGATCGGCGGCATAGACTTGTACTGCAGGATACCCACTCGTCCTGTCATCGGCTGAACTTGTAGAGCGAGCTTTCCTGGGCAGCTGAATGTTCTTGGCCTCAAAGGGATAGATCAGTAATCACTTGGGACGCTGACTGGACGCTCGTAATGCTGGGCCAACATCCAAGGATCGTCCGAGTAGAAGGGCGAAAGGTCATTTCTTTGTAGCTTAGCGCTATTGTTGAGCACCAGTGGCTCCTGGAACGGGCTCATCCATATACTTTCATAATAATTGCTCTCAGATTCAACTGTAGTGTCCAGCTTCAAGGCACCGTTGACCGCCTTGTAGCCTTTGGGAACTCCGCCCCAATTCCAAAGGCCGCTGGTCTCATTTGAATTGACAGGTTCGGGCTCTGAAAGTTGGCTCTTAAGCCACGCTCTCCCAAAATCACCGCTTACGCTCAGGGCTTCGTCTCCATGGACGAGAGTGCAAATAGACAAAATGATAAGTAACGCGATTAGTATGACTATCCTCATCAATAAACCCCGCTAGTGAACATAGAGGCTATGCATAAATGCGTTTTGGCGAGCTTCAAGTGTTTTTTCAAAGGCGAACACATCCCATAAAATCTTTCAAAACGCTCATGACTTGTAGGCCCATTCCCACTTTTTCTTTGGAGGCGTCGCCGGATCTGTTCGGTTACGCCCACTTGGGTCCTACTCGATCTTTCGTGCCGCAACCTCGATCGCCCTGATCAGGCTCTCTTTGGGGATTATTGTAGCCACAGGGATTGTGAGGAGCTTTTCGACGGTTGGGCTGACTATTGGGGCGCATACTAAAGCTGCTGCACCATCTCTCTCGGCCCGAAATGCAGCTATGATGGCTTCTTCGATGTTTGTGGCTGAGTATTCTCTGAGCGTGAGGAGATTGTCTCCAATCTTCATCTTCTTTTCCCGGATCTCGTCGAGTACCGGGCGGGCTGCTATGACCGCGATGAAACCCCCATCAGAGCCTTCGAGATTCTTTATTGTCTTCACGATCTGCCGAAGGGTGGTTATGTTGGGCTCCCTGTGGCCTGATATGATCTTGTAAAGGGTGCTTTGAGGGATGTCTGAGATCTCGCTGAACTCTTTAGCGCTCAGTCCCATCTCTGAAAGGACCTCTTTTAAGGTACCACGTAAAGTCTCGTCCGATAGGAAGGAGGCTTTCATCAACCTCTCTGCATATGTCACACTATTGTAGAATCGCTCTTAAATATTAGTACTTTTGGGAATGAATCTGCCCTTTATCGGAAAATGCTTTATACAAACTCCCTACACCCCCTCGTCAGGTGATGAGCGTTGAGGAAAGACATTCTAGTGGCGACCCTGGCGGTGGCACTGGTTGCGATATTTGCCCTGGGTTGCATGGAATCCGCCGAGGAGAAGAAAACCGTCCTTCGCATCGGATACCAGCCCAGCACCCACCAAGTCGCAGAGATGGTGGCGATGGAGCAGGGATGGTGGCTTGAGGACCTCAAACCCTTCGGGATAGAAGAGATCGTGGACTTTGAGTTCCCCTCTGGCCCGCCTGAGATGCAGGCCATGTTGGCTGGTGAACTGGATATTGCCTATGTAGGCGCAGCACCTCCCATAAGCGCCATAGGCCAGGGCTTAGACGCAAAGATCATGGCCGCAGTACAGAAGAACGGATCCGATCTGGTAGTGAGACCAGAGTTGGATTACACGGGACCTGAATCTTTAGTGGGCTTGAAAGTTGCCACCTTCCCGCCTGGATCAATTCAGGATACCGTCATGAAGAAATGGCTCAAGGACAATGGAGTCGATCCTGAAGAGATTGACATAAAGTCCATGGGACCTGGCGATGCAGTTACCGCCATCTCCGCAAACAGGGTCGATGCCGTATTCCTTCCTCATCCGTCTCCTTCCATCATAGAACTTGAGGGGAACGGAAGGTCTGTGGTTCCATCTGGCAAGATGTGGCCAAACCACGCCTGTTGCTGCCTTGTTGTGAGCGGCGAGCTGATGAGAGAAGAGCCAGAGCTAGTAGGGCAGATCATAAAGACCCACATCAAGGCTACGGATTACATCAACGAACATCCAGATGAAGCTGCCGAGATCTACTCCAAAAAGACCGGTCAGGATCTGTATATTGTCAGGCATTCCATCCAGAACTGGGATGGTGCTTGGATCAGCGATCCCAACACCATCATCTCCTCTGTGATGGAATTTGCGGCAGTTCAGCACGACCTTGGATATACAGATCATCTTCTGACGCAAGAAGAGATCTTTGATACCACCATCTATGACAAGGTGGCTTAGAATAGTGCGATTGAGATCTGGTTATATTCGAGAACCGATTCGATGATACTACTTGGTTCTTTCCAGAATATAGAACTGTACGTCCACGAAATATAGAAAAACGGTCAAAACGAACATTGGAGGAAATAGCGCTGAAATTAGCCAACACCATCAGAGACGAATTGGCTGAACATGGGATCGAGACGCTCTCGGTTCTTGGACTCGTGATCGCCTGGCAGCTTGCAGCCATGGTCATCGATAACCCCTTGGCTCTTCCGAGCTTTTTCCAGGTGTTGGAGGCTTTGATTCGTCACTGGCAAACCATCCTCTGGGTGGACCTCCCCATCAGCCTTCTCCATTTCCTCATCGGACTTGTGGCAGGGCTCCTGGTGGCAATGCCGATTGGGATGGCGATGGGGTGGTCCAAGGTGGCCGACAGGGTTTTTGACCCGATCGTCGAGCTTATCAGGCCGATCCCGCCATTAGCCTGGATTCCCTTCGCCATAATCTGGTTTGGGCTCACGCCCCAGGCTGCCGGGTTCATAGTCTTCGTGGGCGCGGTCTTTCCCATATTGATCAACACTTACGTCGGTTTCAAGGCCGTCCCCAGGGTTTATGTGGAATCTGCCATGGTCTTGGGCTGCACCAAAAATCGGGACTTGATAAGGTATGTGGCTTTTCCTTCGGCGCTTCCTTCAATCGCTGCGGGTATCAGGATCGCCATGGGGATCGCCTGGATGTGCATCGTGGCGGCCGAGATGTTTGGTGCCAGCACCAGGAGCGGCCTTGGTTACAGGATGTGGGATTCTTACTCACTTCACAGAATGGACATGGTTCTGCTCTACATGATCGTCCTTGGCCTCTTGGGCCTTTTGATCGACAGATCATTCAGGTATGTAGTTCAAGAAAAGCTGCTCAGGTGGCAGGTCGGCTTGAACCAGTGATGGTGTAATGACCGTATGGTAACTGTGCTACAATCTCCATATAAGCTTGGAGACCTCTCAAACGAAGCCCGTTTGCTTAAAGTTGGGTGCAATCTGGTGTGACAACTCCTCCGTTGCCCTTGACGTTACAATTTTTGGAACTTGAATCGCAAGATACTAAGTCAGGGTGCGACTACCGCCGGGGTGGTGAAACATCATGTTGATATCGACAACTCCTGGCGTTGAAGGAAGAAAAGCTGTCAAATACTTTGGGATCGTGAGCGGCGAAGCCATATTTTCAAGGACGTCTTTGCTGGGATCAGAGACATCGTGGGCGGCAGATCAGGAGCCTACGAGGCCGAGCTAAGAAAGGCAAAAGCGATCGCTCTTCGGGAGATGGAAGAAGAAGCCGAAAGGCTTGGGCGCAAACGCCATTTTGAGCGTCGACCTCGATTACGAAACCGTTGGGGCAGGGCGGAAGCATGCTCATGGTCTCTGCCAGCGGAACTTCCGTTCTTTTGGAATGATCGAAATAGAGTCGTTAGATCTTCGTCCGCCCGATAATTTCACGAATAAATATTGCCCACAAGGGAAAGGGATCGGTCACGGAAGCTTCAGAGTTCCTACAACCTTTAGCTTTTCGCCCTCTAGATAGTGGATCACGGCACTATCGCCTGGCATGTAGACCATAGGCTTTTCCAGCTCCAGCCCGAGGATGGGATTTCGAAAGTCGCCTTCGTCCTCTACAGAAATTACCTTTGCCGGGACGAATTGCATCCAGTGGCCTATATGGAGGACCATCCCCGTCTTCATGGGCAAAGACCAATAACGTGTCAGTTCTGCTCTTGCCTCTAGCGAAGACTCGGCCTTGATCGACTCATCGTTGGTCAGGACCGCGCCTCTGTCCAGGTCTTCTGCGTCTATGTTCTTTAGAGCGATCCCAGCTCGATCTCCTGGAACGGCCCAATCAAAATCGTCATCGTGTTTCTGGATTGATCTTACTTGCGCTGTTCTGTCACCTGGAAGGACCCGAAGTGCATCGTGTTTTCTGATTACTCCACTTGTCACCGAACCTAATATCACGGTCCCGATTCCACGGACGTTGAAGAAATGGTCTACTGGGATTGTGCCGCTTTTCTGATCAGATGGCGGTTCTGAGTCGAGCTTGTTTGTGTCTTCAAGGATCTTCTCTCGAAGAGCGATTGCATCGTCTTCCACGAACTCGTATCCTTCTATGCACGAGTCCTTGATCAAAGGTGCAAGCTGTTCTGGAGTTAGGTAGTTTCTCAAGACTATGTATCCGTCTTTGATCCCCTGGCACTGGAGCATGATCACCACTTCGCCAAATGTGGCATCGATCTTTTCCACAACCAAGAGCACCTTACTGGCCAAGGAAGTTGCAAAGAATAGAGGTGCGAGCCTTTCAGGATATCTGGTAGGCTCTATGAATGTGACGGTGTCCTCGCCCCTTTTTAGGTTGTAGAAGGTGATGTCCGAGACAGTCCCCTTCTTGCCCAGATCCTTGGCGTAACCCAGTGGACCGAGAACAGCTACGTTGAGATTAGCCATGGTGGCCCGGAACGATCCCTTCTGATAATAGGCTTTGCGGTGGAACTGGGGCACTTGGATGGAGTTCCAAGTCCTTACACGCGGCGACTGCACCAAAAAGGGTATCTTCAAGAAGAATCGCCCTCGCTAGATAGATGGCTAACCTGCTCGACGCAAAAGTTAGGGGTGATCTAGATCTGTGGAGCTGACCTCTCAGATCTTCCAGACACGCCTGAAGAGCTCTTGAAAGATCTGACCTTAGGAAGGAAGGCCGCCCAAAAGAGAGCCAAAGCTCGCGCAAAATCTGAGGAGATATGTGACAATTCAGAAGAGGGATGAAGGCGCAAAAAGGTCGATGCAAACCCTCGTTAATCATTTGATCAGCTAAATCTTACCTTCGCCCAAGCACCTGTTTTGAGGGCGAAGGTGTCACGATTCATCAGGCAGGACGCTCATCACTTCGGTGACGAGAGAAATGCGATGATGACCAAAGATGACATCAGGCAAACATGATTAGACTCACTTCCACCAGATCGCGGCGGTCGTCATGATCGATACCATGCCCATGAACTCTATCAAGGGCTCAGCGTTCCATCGTTGGGCATCGCTGTATACGGCTGCGATTAAGAGAAGGACGCTGCCGACTATGAGCGGATAGCGCAACTGGCGCGCGTTCATACATCTAATATACGATCACCAGGGTGTGTCCATACTTATTCTTATAAGATACTTTTCGGTTAGATCGAACCTGAAAAGATCGCAAGATCCGAGAGGTCTCTATCTTGCTTATAAGAGTTTTTGCTTTTGTGGCCATCAGATCGCTAGCATCCTTTCAATGGCATTGCGAGCCTTGTCCGCTACTTCTTTTGGCACTATGACTCTGGGTTCCAGAGTTTCCAGGGATCTATGAAGCTTTTCAAGGGTGGTTTTCTTCATGTCTGTGCAGATGGCGCCCTCGCTCAGTGGATAAAACTCCTTTCCAGGGTTTTCCTTCTTCAACCGATGGTTCATTCCAACTTCGGTTCCGATGATGAACTCTTTGGCTGGGCTTTCTTGGGCGTGTTTTGCAATCCCCGAAGTGCTGTAAACAAAATCAGCCTCGTCGATCACTTCTGGCCTGCACTCAGGGTGAACGAGAAGTTCGGCCTTGGGATGGGTGGACTTAGCTTTCCGGACGTCTTCTAAGGTGTAATGATCGTGAACGTAACAGTATCCGTCCCAGAGAATGATCTCTTTGTCAGTGTGCCTGGAGACGTAATGGCCCAGGTTTCTGTCCGGAACGAAGATGACCTGTTCGTGTGGAAGGGAGGTTACCACTTCGACTCCGTTGGCAGACGTGCAACAGATGTCACTTTCGGCTTTTACCTCGGCGGGCGAGTTGACATAACAGACCACGGCAGCTTCAGGATACCTTCGCTTGAATTCCTTGAGCCTTTCTGCGGTGATCATGTGAGCCATGGGGCATCCTGCGCTGGATTCTGGCATGATCACCCTCTTTTCTGGAGAGAGGATTGCCGCAGTCTCGGCCATGAAATCGACACCGCAGAAGACTATCACCTCGGCGTCTTCTCGGGCGGCGGCCCGGCTGAGTTCCAGGGAGTCGCCGAGAAGGTCGGCGATGTCCTGGATTTCACCGGGTTGATAGTTGTGGGCCAATATGACGGCGTTGTGCTCCTCTTTCAATCTTAAGATGTCATCGGTAAGCATGATAAGTGGCAGGATAGGGCAGTCTCCTTAAAAACGCTACCCTTTCTTCGGAGCGGAATTTATGGCCGAAGGTCACGAAGGACGAAATATTCCAGAGCGATCATTCCGGCCACTCCTTTAAATGGTCTTTGGATGAGCCGCCTGGTGACTTTCGAATGCGTACCAGTCCCATGAAATGCATATGGTCCAAACGCTGACCGTAAAAATGGAACCGGGCACGTTAGCGCGGGGGACCGATTTGTCATGACAAAATGTCACCCGACTTGATGGCTTCGCGACAGAAGAATAGGATCAATAGGGAATAAGCAGGAACATAAGCGAGAATCCCTATTTGTTACGATAGTTCAAACCTCGCGCTCTTTCCTTTTTTGGCGCTCGACCCTTCGGCGTTCGGCCCTGTAATCCTGAACGAGACTCTCGAACCACTCCACCTTCTTTTCGGCTTCTCGTTCTATTTTCCTTGCGCTCCAGCCTTCTTTTGCTGCCTCAAGGTCTTCAGGATCGATGAGCGTAATCCCTGCCACTCGCTTTACTGGAACGTTTTTTGAGCTTAAGACGGGGATGTCGCGGTCCATGAAATAGTTCTGCATCGGCGCCATCATATCGGTCCCGACTATCACAGCCTCGACTTCTCTTTCGATCAACAGGTCTGCAGTGTGAGGACCTCCACCGCTCGCATCAGTTAAGAAAACCACGTCGTCTTTCTTGATATCGAATTGATGGACCGCCTCTAATATTACTTCTTTTGAGAAGGCTTCGATCTCTTTGACGGGTCTTCCGACGGCCTCTTCTTCGAGCCGTTTTACCCTCTCTGCCCGTTTCAGTCGAGACGTCAGCCGCCGATTCTTTCTTCGCTCCAGACGCAAGAGGTTTCTTAAGCGTTGAATCTCCTTTTCCCTGATCCTGATCTCGTGATCTCGCTTGATCTCACGGCTGGATTTATCCTTGAGCCTCTCGATCGATCTTTTCAGCCGTTTTTGTTCCGCATCTGACTTGGCAACTTCTCCTTTCAGATCTTTGACGTACTCCTCAAGCCGTCTTATCTGGCCTGCTTGCCTGCGAATCTTTTCTCTTAAGGCTGCAAGGTCCAAATCCACCACGTCTTCAGGAACTGCTTGGGGTGTCTTCTTGGCGGGAGGTGCTACCAGATCTGATATGGCCTGATCGATGGACCTACCCCGGACCATCAGTGCCTTGACTTCGTCTGGGTCCAGTTCCGCAGGACATTTCTTCTCGACCCGTTGGAACTTGTTCTTGTACTTCTTGTAAGCGCTGACCGCAGCGGCAAGAGCGTCCCTTTCATGATCGTTATGATAACCGTAACATTTTGCAAGAGCGATCTTCTCTTCGGAGGGCATGTCCGCTCCTGGGGAGTAAAGAGTCGCGTTGAAAGACCGTTTCACTTTCTCCACAGCGCCAGGCGTGGGAAAAACGTCGGTGGCGATGATCAGAGGTTTGCCTCTTTCGGCCAGCCATTCTGTTACGTCCGAGGGAGACATGGCTCTTGCGCTGAGCAGATCGATCAGATCGCCGTTCAAGTTCAAGGCGGCAATTCCCGTGGTCGTTCCCGGATCGATCCCGGCGATGATGTAACCTCTTTTAGGACGCAGCGGCTCGAACTTGAGTTTGGGCCGCGCCACCCCTTCGACTTTGATTTGAGCGTCACCCTTGTATCCAGACCTTACGTGAACCCTCTCTCTTGGGGCCTCCACCACGAACTCGGATCTGATGTAACCGCCAAAGCCTTCGACAGACCTGATGTTGTATTGGAACCCGGAACTGTGCAGTTCGTCTTCGACTTCTCTTGAGACGCTTTTGACAGAACCGTGGATCTTTCGAGAATAGCGTTTCTGGCTCCAACCGCCTCTTCCAGGTGACCTTCTCCGGCTCACTTTGATCCAGGTCTTGTTCTCAAAGGCCGATGCCACGTGGCCGACCCCTTTTGCAGCCAATCGGGCGCAAGCCTCGGCTTCGTCCATTGGGTTGAGCCTGTCAAAAGTGATCCCGTGCCATCGGGCAAGTTTTGGCAGAGCCACCAGGTTTTCGCCTCCAGTCACCTGGACCAACTTGGTGGATGACGGCATCTGTCTTAGGAACCGTATGAGATCTATTCTGCTGGACGCAAGTTCGTGGACGTTGTCTATGGCCACGATCTCGGGCGCCATCTGTCTTATCAGCCGGATCAGCTTCTGTCTGCTGATCATTGGGTGTTTTTCTTCAAACTCGCCGCCAAACATGAAAAGGGCGTAGCTTGGGGGCCGTTTTCCTTTGGGCGAGCCGCTGGCGATGTCAACGCCAAAGATCCTCTTGGATATCACCTCATCGAAGGCTCCTTTTCTCTTTGGACAAAAGCGACGGCGTCTTCCAAGGTCATCTCCAGGTGGTACTTTCGCCTGAAGTGGTCGACCACGTTCTTTAGGTCTCTTTGGAGTAGTTCTTGTGCTTCGGGGTGTCCTCTGTTTACGGCTTGTGGCCAATCTATGATCTTGACCTCTCCGTTGACTATGAGGACGTTATAAGGGCTCAGATCTGCATGGATTATCCCCTTCTTCCAGGCAAGTCTTACTTCTTCTAGTATGATGTCCAAACATTCTTTTGGGTTGGTCAGGTCTACCTTGTAAAGTTCAACCCCGTCCAGGTGTTCCATCACTACTGCGTGCCGGTTTATGGCTACGGGCCTGGGCACCGAGATTCCTGGATAAAGTAGTTTTAGGATTCTGAACTCTTTTCTTGCGCCCAATCTGGCAGCGTGAATCCAGGGACACTTCGGCACGTCAGTCAGGTGGTCTCTGACCCTTCTTACGTGTTTGAAGCTGGTTTGCCCCTCGCGATGAAACTTTATGGCAAGTGGAGTCAGGTTTTCATCCGCGAGAAGGTCACAAGTGTCAACGACCTCATCAAAAGGTTCATCTTGAGAAGTTCGATAGCCCACTGACGTTTCGTTATCCTTGGTTTTGGCGTCTTCATCTTCTTTTATCACCCATTCGTCCTTGGGAGCGGACTCTGGTTCTGGCGCTTCAAACTCGTATTCGCAACTTTCATCCGTTCTGGTCTTGCCATCAGCAGGGCCAAGAGCGCCGTATACCACGGACTCCTTGCCAACGCCAAGCACTTCGCCCAGGGAGGATACTTCGTCTCGTTCCACGAGATCTGCCAAAGTGAGGATGTCATAGGCGAAGAAACCTATCTGGTAGCCTTCGTACGGTTCCCAGGTTTTGTAGACGAGGTTTCGGCCAGCCAGCTTTCTGAGGTTGTATTCTGCAGTTTTGGGCTGGAGCTTCGACATCTGGATTATGTCTAGTAAGGGCACCCATTCATAACGGCGCATCCCTTGTTCTACTGCCTTGAGGATGGCAATCTCGCTCTTCTTCAGGCTAAGAAAGGTTTTAGCTAGGTTCACCACGAGATAGTATATGTCGTGGTGTGATTAAAATTCTTTTCTGACAAGATGATCTGGCGATCGAGATTTTGATGGAAATTCGCAAATCTCACATCCCTAACCGCGTTGCCCAACGTTCTTCTAGAGCGTTAACAGCATGATCAAAGGTATGGTCATCAGGCTCAAACCGTAGGTAGCGATGACCAGAGCCGAGGCGATTGATCCGTCACAGCCATATTGATCTGCCAGAACAGCGACGACGGTTACAGTAGACGTTTTCGGGAACGAGCCTCGCCAAAGTTTGGAGAGGGCTTTCTGCATTTCCTGAAATATTTTGTCTCTTTGGGGATTGAATCGTTGCGACCCTCGATCGTTTTCCTATTTTGCGCTAAAGCACGCCTCGATAGAATGCAAGCCTTCTTGCGTAAGGCCGAAAGAGCCCTTCAAGTTGTTCCATCTCTTCAGAGGTTAGGGGCTCGAAATCCCGTCCAACTTCGGCGAGGAGTCGAACTTCTTTGGGGCTGGAACAGCCAACAATGGCAAGGGTGATTCTTTGAGAAAGGGCGTACCTGATAAGAATCTCCGGGGTGATATTTGCCATGGGATTTATGTAGTGGCCAGCCCCAAGAACTTTCATTCCCACGACTGCAATGCCCTTTTCCTCAGCTGCCTGCAAAGTTGTGTCGAGAAAACCACCAAAGAACACCCTCTAAAGGGTTTACGGGCATGAGCACTGAATCCACGTCCCAGTTCTCGACGGCACAAGTCAATATAGACGGATCGTGATGGCCAGTAACACCTATGAGTCGGACCTTTCCTGCGTCTTTTGCCTCTCGAAAACTCTCCAGCGCGCCGCCAGGGCCAGCTATCTCACGAAGATCTGATTTCGATCTCAGGTCATGGATCTGCCAAAGATCAAGATGGTCCAAGCCCATGGTTTCTAGAGTGTTTTCGAGATCTTTCAATGCGCCGTCTTTATCGCGAGAGGCGGACTTGCTTGTCTGAAAAATATTCGCCCATATATCTGGATGTTCCTCCCAAAACTGGCCGTAATAACCCTCACTTCCTGCATAAGCTTTGGCCGAATCAAAGTAGGTGATCCCTTGAGACTCTGCCCCCTTGACCGCGGACTGGGCCTTCTCATACTCGCCGTAGGTGCGGAGAATTCCTTCGCTGCCCAGGCCCACGACGGGGACTTCCTGGCCGGACTTGCCAAAAAGGCGGGATCCTAGGCGGGATCCTGTGGGGCACATATTCGCGTTCTCTCCTTTAGGGGCTCTTTCCTCCCAGAACTCTCACCTTTCCAGCCGTTATGTCGGCAGGCATCGGGAAGTAGGACGACAAGTTTTCCTTCACCCATTTGGTGGCCAAACGGTTCGATTGTTCGGCGCCGTCTTCGCTCTGAAATATGTTGATGAAAGCCACAACGCCATCTCCAGAATCTACGCCATAATAGTTTATGAATCCTGGAATCTGACTGATCTGGGGCAGAAAACTCTTTTCGATCTGTTGCATAACCTCGTCGACCAGGTTTATGTCGGTCTTGTATCGCCGGATGCTCATATACATGTTCATTTCATCACCACGGTACATTTGGACTGCATCGAATAACTACTTTATCAAAAGATCTGGGAATTGGGAATCCTAGCGAACCATTTGATGCACTTGCACTTTTCTGGCCAGGAAACTATCGAATTGCTCCAGCTTAAGACGAGACTCAGGCCGAGATCGGGCCGGAAAAGCGACGATCGATCAAGAGCTTGTATGATGCGATCAGCCAATAATTTCTTGGACGCGGCCTACTTTTCCATCTTCCAGTCGGACCTTAATCCCGTGAGGATGATGAGACGATCTGGTCAGGATCACTTTCACGATTCCGCGGGTCCTTTTACCTGTGCGCTGGTCCTTTTTTAGGACCACTTCCACCTCAAGACCTGGCCGTATGTCGCTGCGGTTTGTTCCTTTCAATTAGAAAGCCACCTGTATAAATCAAAGCAAAAAAGGGTCAAACGATCTCTAAAAGCTCGATTTCGAAGATCAGATCTTTTCCGGCCAGCGGATGATTCCCATCGAAGGTGACGTTTGCCTCACCCATCGCCATAACTTGAAGCTCGAACGTCTGGTCATCCTTTGAGAACTGGATCCTCTGCCCAATCTCTGGCTCTAAGCCCTCAGGAAGCTTGTCTTTTGGGATTTCTAATACTAATTCGTCTCGATGAGGACCATAAGCATTCTCGGAGGATATTTCGATGGTTTTTGAATCACCTGGCTTCATACCGACCACGGCATCCTCAAAACCAGAGATGACCATCCCTTTTCCAACTATGAACTGGATGGGTCCATGATTTTCAGAAGAGTCAAAGACGGTTCCGTCGGCGAACGTTCCCTTGTAGTTCAGCCGCACAACATCACCATTTTTTGCAAATTCCATTCACATCATCCTCTCGTCTTCACATTCTGGTCATGACTCAAAATGAGATTCGAATGGCTTGAAATGCAGAACTCTCATAAGTTCGACATCTTGGCCTAATCGTATCGTTAAACACGTATGTGTTCAGCTCCATTCAATCGGCATCATTAACCCCATTTTGTGATGGCTCGTGCAACCTGTTCCAAAGAGCTGATTTCAGGCAACTTCAGGACGAACGCAGCAGGATCCCTTTAGTGGGGGGAGGAATGCGTTCAAATTTATGTGAACTAACATGGAGTTCACCTCCATTTTTTGGAGTTATGCGTACCAAAGATGTTTGTATGGTGCAAGCACCGCCCCTACCTCCCAGGGCTGTTTAACCGGCACCCTTAGAGCCTGAAACTGAGGCGGCATTCCAGGGTAACTATAGTGCTTAACGATACGAATAGGCCAAATCTCTAACTCGTAAGAGTTTGAGATTTGGCCTATTCGTATCGTTAAGCACCATTTTGGTGAGAACCGATTAGTGTTATCTAATCGGTTCTTGACTATAAATTCTTTCGTATCGGCTCCCGATCTTGTAAAACTCCTCGATCGGGGATCTGGTCAACCAGGGCACATTACATGCTCGTCACTTTAATGGCGGGTAGTTGACCTCTTTGATCCGTCTTCAATGATCTCGAGCAATTCGATTTCGAATACCAGGTTTTTTCCAGCGAGGGGATGATTTGCGTCCAGCACCACCTTGGAATCTGTGACCTCGGTCACGGTCACTTGGAGCATTTTATCATGTGATTCGCCGATCTGTATGGCCTGCCCCACCACTGGTTCAACCTCTTCGGGCAAGTTATCCCGGGCGATCTCAATTACCAGCTCTTCAATATGGGGGCCGTAACCCTTCTCCGGCGAAATACTAACCGTCTTCGACTCTCCCGGATTCATACCTTCGACCGCCTCCTCGAAACCTGGGATCACCTTTCTGATGCCCACGGCAAACCCCAGTGGCTCTCGGCCGATCGAGGTGTCAAAAACGGTGCCGTCTTCGAACTTGCCGGTATAGTGGACCTTTACCACATCGCCCTTCTTTGCCTGAACCATTCTCAAATCTCCGTTTTTGAATGCGTGTTTTCTTTAAATCTGCTCTATATCCCAAGTTTCTGGAACCAAGTGATATGTAGATAGCGGCTCGGTGCAAATTTTGCACTTTTCCAAGGTCGGAAAGGTATACATCTCTATTTGAGGGGGCAAAACTTGAAACGTGACACACAAAATTGATGTAGGATTGTCACAGGAATTCCGCTCCGATATGAACTGGGAAATGTGGTGAATACTGGATGAAAATGCGCACTGGAATGAGTGGAATGGAACTTTGGCAGATCTGGTTGGACCAGTTTGATGACGAACTTTCGGCGATATCTGAGGCCATCTGGGCTGCCAACAAGATGGTAAAAGACAAGCCTCCTGAGATGAGAGCTCTCTTTTATGCCATCAAGGACGAGTTCATACTCAGGTACGCTGTGGTGGGAAGGAAAGTGAGAGACGAGGGTCCGCCTCTATCTTATAAAGGTGTGGGTGGCGCGGTCAGAACCCTTTACTGTCACAAGATAGAGGCAGGTGACCGGGTTTATAGGCTTCACAGCTACGTAATTCCTCTTAAACTCGAGCCGAATCTCGGCGAAGACGAGGATTCTTATGGTGGTTTCTCTGTCGAAGACTGGTCTTGGCTCCCTCTATCCTTCGGTGAACTATACAAGATGCTCTCATACTATGCTGCCAAACGTTGGAATTTTTCGCCTGAAAGGGCCTTTTAGTAGGGGGGACTCAATCGACTTTGGTGCCTAAAATAGTCGAATGGGTTCTTGGCTGTACATCGCCAACGAAGCCAAAAAAATGATGATGGAAAAAGATGCCGAGTCCGAGCCGTAAAGGATTGACTCGGGACCAAATTAGTGAATTCACTCCTCCTCGCCATTTTGTTCTTTGCTTCAACACATTTCCTTCTTTACCCTCTTCACATTTCCTTCTTGACGTCACTACTTTTCCACCGTTTCCAGTTCGGACTGGAGGTCTTGGGTGAGATCGACGCTGTAAAAGTCACCCTCAGTCGGCAGAGCCATGAATATATTGGATGTCAAATCGAGCTCTATCTTTACGCTTTCGGCCTCAAAGTTCAGTATGTGGCCACCTGTTGTCCTGTCGTCTGAAATGAAGTGCAAATGATATCCAGGAACGTTGATTCCGTCCACGAACTCAGGACTCCAGAAACCGACCACGTCTCCGGAGACGTTATAGAACTCAAAGACCGTCTGGTTCTGAACTGCATCGATCAATTTTGGATAAGGCTTCTCTTGAGCAGGAACGCTCCGGGTCTTCATGTAAGGGAACGTTCCATTGATCTTTATCGCGTAAAAGATGTTCTCCGAGGGAAAATGTTTCTCGATAATCTCACCGAACTGGGTGTAATTTACAGCTTCATCGATTGGGACGATCTCGTCAGCCTCAAAGAAAGTGACCGTGGCAAAGGGCGTTGTGACATTGTCCTCGACCAGATACGCCCTGCCATCAACCCTGACTTGGTAACATTCTCCGTCGATCATGACCATCTCGCCTTCGAGCCGGTCGAAGGTCCCAATACCCATGTCTCCGTGATCTTTGAGTTCGCCCACTGGAAGAACGCCGTCGTAGACGCTCAAGAGAAGAGCATCTATTGTCGATACCTGGAACAATACGTCTTGATCTTCGAGATACTTCCCTTCTGTTTCAGCTGAGATCGCAGAATATTCGTTTGGACCAATCGCGAACGCCACCGTAGAGGCGAGAATTACGAGAAGGACCAACTTGATCGCGTAAAGGTACTTTTTCATCTAAGTCTCCCTCCTGTGATTGGAGTTGATCCAAATTCTTAAACGCTGAATAAGTAGATATCTATAACACTGGAGTGTCAATGCCGACGGTCTTGGATGATTATGCGCGTCTTTTTTGCGATAATGACAAAATAATACTCTATGTGTGAATTTGAATTTGCTCAATCTATCGGAATTGGAATCTTGCCAAGTCCTGTGTGACTATTCTATTACATCGCATATTTTGATGGTGTGTACGCCCCCCCTCACAAAACAACGGAGAACTGTTTATATGATAAACATACTTTTCTTAGATTTAAGGGGCGTATCTATCATGACTGAGGCCATGTTTTATGAGAAGTTAGAAGGCGGCGACGTTCGATGTGGGCTTTGCAACCATCGGTGCCGGGTAAAGCCCGATAAGAGAGGAATCTGTGGCGTTAGAGAGAACCAAAACGGAGTTCTCGAGACTTTAGTGTACGGAAAGCTGATCGCAATGCACGCAGATCCAATAGAGAAAAAGCCACTCTACCACTTCATTCCAGGTCACCTCAGTTACTCGATCGCAACCGTTGGGTGCAATTTCAGGTGCCTCCACTGCCAGAATGCCGACATATCTCAGATGCCTTCAGATGGGGGCGTGATCATGGGAGATTACGTTTCGCCAGAAGATGTAATCTCGCAGGCACTCGACGCAAGTTGCCTTTCTGTAGCTTACACTTACACAGAACCCACGATATTCTTCGAGTACGCTCTTGATGTTGCCAAGCTGGCCAAGGAGAAGGGCCTAAAGAACGTATTCGTGAGCAACGGCTACATGACCGAAGAGGCCACCCGAACCATCGGGCCCTATCTTGACGCCATAAACATAGACCTCAAGGGCGACGATGAGTTTTACAAAAAGGTTTGCGGCGCGAGGCAAGAGCCAGTCAAAAGGTCGATAGAGCTGATGTGGGACTTGGGAATCTGGGTCGAGGTGACTACGCTTATCATTCCAGGCTACAACGACTCAGACTCTCAGCTTGAGGAGATCGCCCAGTTCCTCGCAGGCGTGAGCCCAAATATACCCTGGCATGTGACTGCCTTCTATCCGACTTACAAGCTGAAAGACGCGCCACCCACCAGCGCCCAGACCATAAGGCGGGCGATACGGATCGGGAAAGAGTCTGGCCTAAACTACGTCTACGGGGGAAACATTCCTGGAGAAGATGAAGACACCGTATGCCCGAAGTGCAAAACTTCCCTAGTGGAAAGGTTCGCCTTCAAGTTGGCGAAAAGCGGGATAATTGAGGGAAAATGTCCTCACTGCGGCGAAGAAATCGCAGGAGTTTGGTAGACAAATCACTGGTTTTTCTAGATAGTGCCCGAAATCGGCAGACAGCCCGAGGAAGGTGTAGGAGAGTAGATCTTTCCGGCGAGCGTGTTTCCATCTCTTCCATGAGCTGATTGGCTTTCCCGGATTGGGCCGGACCACGCTAAAACTTGGAGCTTCAAATCTTGTCCCCCTTCGTCATTCAATTTTCCAAAGTCTGAGGATTAAGTTTTTGGCCACCATGATGATGACTATGGAGATGATGCGCCCAAAGGTGTGCGATCCCATCCTTGAGAACCGTTCAAGAATAGAGGAGACTCTTTTGAGAATACCAACGCCAAGTTCAGATGATCTCAAGCTTGCAGCATCCACAATCTCACCAGAATCGCTGAAAGAGGCAAGAGGTGCGATCGAGGCTCGATCTTGTAAGTTTCTCACTAAGCTCGACATTCTGGAGCGAGGCCTCGATAAAGTTCGCACTTTTCAGGATGCAAAGAAATTCTCTTGCGCTCTTGCCATGTACCAGCTAGCTTACCTTCCAACAAAGCCGGAGACTTGTCCTTTCTGCGTTCAACACTCTGGGGGAAATCGTTGTGAAGGCTGTGGCTATGCCAAGACTCATGGCGGGAGATGCGATAAAGACACTTCCGCCTTCGCCCAGTTCATCGAAGCCATCTACGACCTTGCCGGGGCGATTCACAGCATTCAAGATGAAGGCGAGAACAAAGGTGCAGACCCACTCGATCTGGATCTGGCCAAAAAGAGTCTCCAGGAATCGATTTACACATCTAGAGAGGCGACGATGCGGTTCATCTCTGATATTTCCAACGATTCAACCTATGAGTTGATGGAGACAAAGGCCCGATACATCGGCGAGATTCTCCAGGCAATGCCCCTCGAACTGATGAACTCGAAAGACGCAAAGCTGGCGCACCTGCGCTCTTACGAGAAACTTGAACGATACTGGTGAAACGGACAACTCCATCTTGAGCGCTTGCAAAAGATTCGCAGACACACATTATTTTCTATGAATTGTTGTGCGAAAAAAGATAAGAGTCAAAAAGCGCACCCCGGAGCTCGGCGCATCCATACCCTGCTCGTACAACAGGATCTGCAGTTACAAAGTTGATATCGTATATTCGTGATAGAGCAATGAAGAAATATATCAGAAATGAAACCCTAGATACATGGCCTATTCCCCTGGAACCGTACAAAATACTCAGCTACTTGCACCTGACGATTCTGCAGAACATCAGCTAGGTGTCTTTATCAGTCACCGTGGCGAAGATGCCGACCTGGCTGAAAGGCTGGCTGAGGAAATTCGGCAGGCGGGCTTTCAAGTCTGGCTGGACGAGTGGAACATATTCATTGGCGATTCGATTGTCGAACAGATCAACGACGGACTGGAAAATGCCCGCTACGTAGTCCTGTGCTATTCTGAGGCAGGGGCTCTCTCACCCTGGATGAGTCGTGAATGGATGTCGGTTCTGGCTCGGCAGTTGAACGGATATGGGGTTAAGGTCCTGCCGGTCCGATTTTCAGGGGGCAGTCCGCCCGCCATCCTGGCCGATATCAAATATGCTGATCTGGTAAAAGACTGGGAACGAGGAATGTCGGAATTACTGCGAGCGATGAGGTGACTGTGCGGCCTGGAAAGTCCTTATTGCTCACGCTGATGGTGAAGACGATTTTGCGGAGGAGCTGGCCAAACCTTTGCGTGATGCTGGCTATGAAGTAGCACATAGGGGAACCGTGCTGGTAGGCGAATCGGTGGTAGAAGACGCTTCCGGGGTTCTCAGCCTGGGCGGGCCAGTCGTGCTGTGCGGCACAGTGAAAGCAGTGGGAACCGGATGGGCTCACAAGTTGGTAAATGCTGCCCATCGTCATAGCGGGGTGCGCGTTTTTCCTGTAAAAATAGAAAAGGACGCCTATCTTGAAGCGATTTCCTTTGAAGTAAAGAGTGCCCAGTACTGGCAAGATCCGGCCAAAGCCCTAGAAGAGTTGTTGGCCGCTTTGCGCCACTATTATCCGCTCGACGAAACACAGGCTCAAGCCCGACGCTCTGACGACGCCGAAGAGCACTATCGTGCCCTCCTGCTAGAGACCTGTGATATTGTCAACCTGGCTAACCTGCCAGAGCAAGACCGCATTCTGGCTCAGCGCCAGCTGGAATTGCGCCGTCTGTACGTTCCACTGCGCGTATGGATAGAGGCGGAGGTGGGTGAGGAAAGCGAAGAAGCGGAATGGGACTCACTGGAGATGCGCCGTGTTGTTGATTTGAAAAGCCGTGCTGATAACGAGAGAGTAGATCGAAACCGTCAACGTGTGCCGGTTGGCGAGCGACTGGCAAAGGCTCGAAGGTTGGTGGTGCTGGGCGATCCTGGCGCAGGCAAGACGACACTCACCCGTTGGATTGCCACTTCCTATCTGCTGCGCCTCAAAAATGATCCCGACTGGCAAGATGTGCCAGATGTCAAGACGCTGCCGGATGAGAACTGGCTGCCCATCATCGTCCGATGCCGAGACCTTGATCAAACCTGCCTAAGTGGCAATCTGGGTGACATTCTGAGCCATACCCTGCGCAAAGCCGAGCTGACGGGAGACGAAGCCAGCACACTCCTGCACGTCTTGCGCCAGCGTCTGCAAGAAGGGACGGCGCTGCTCATGCTGGATGGGCTGGATGAAATCGCCGAATCACCGACACGAGCATCGTTTTGCCAGCATTTGGAACAAATCCACGTCGCATATCCAAATGCGCCGATCATCGCCACCTCACGCATCGTCGGTTATCGAGAGATGGGACTCCGGCTGGGTCGCGGCTTTGAGCATGTCACTCTGGCCGATCTCGACCGTGAGGAGAAAGACGATTTTGCCCGCCGTTGGTGCGACCTGACCGAGCTGCCCGAAAGAAGCGCTAGCGCCGCTCGTGAGTTGATTCACGACATTCACAGTATAGATCGCATCGAGCGCATGACCGGTAACCCGATGTTGTTGACGACGATGGCGCTGGTCAAACGCAAGGTGGGCAAGCTGCCCAGCCATCGCGCCGACCTTTATTGGGAGGCGGTCCAGGTTTTGCTAAACTGGCGAAGTGAAGTAGATAAACCCCTTGACCAGCACGAGGCTATCCCTCAGTTGGAGTACATCGCTTATGCCATGTGTGACCGAGGCGTGCAACAACTGCGCCGGGATGAAATTCTGGATCTCATCGCTCAAATGCGTGCTGAGTACCCCAATCTTCACGAGACTCGCAACCACATCCCAAAAGAGTTCCTCCACCTTTTGGAGGCCCGCACCGGCCTGCTGATGGAGGCAGTGAAAATTCACCATCTTGGGATGGTCGTGCCGGTCTACGAATTCCGCCATTTGACTTTTCAGGAATACTTGGCAGCGAGAGCGCTGGTGGATAGCCGTTTTCCCGAACGGAATTCTAATCGCAGTTTAGCCGAACAAGTGGCACCATTGGCAGGTCGCACGGAAAATGTAGCGTTTACAGGAATTTTTTCGAGAATTGTGGCAGAAGTTGCTGTCGTCGAAAACTGGCGCGAAGCTTTGCGCCTATGCATTGCTATCTGCTCCGACGACGATGTAGATGATGTTCTGTGCTCCATTCTGACCCCTCAAGATGGAGAGCCGGAAACAACCACCCGGGCCCGAGCCATCCTGGCAACGCTTTGTGTGGCCGACGAGCCAAATGTAAGTGAGGAGATAGTTCAAAAAGTGTTCCAAGCTTTTGCCAGCCAAGTAAAGGACAACGATGGTGGTTGGGACGTAAGAACAAGCGCGAGTGCTGCCACGATGGAAGTTGCCAGGACAAGGTGGGCGGCGCAATTGTGCATCAGTTTGGTGAACGAGTTTTGTCAACGTGATGCAACAAACCGAAACGTCTCTGGTAGTCTGTGCGGGATGGTTGGCGCGAGTTGCGCGCCAAAAGACCCGACCAAGCTGGATACGTGGTGGAGTGTGCAGGTGGATCGACTCTTAAATGGAAATGAACATGATGCCATCAAGACCGCCCTTACCTTGATGCAACTAGCATACGAAAATAATACTCACGGCGACGAGCTCCAGTTTATGCTCATTCCAGGACTGGCGGATGCTCTGTTGTCTCGACTGGAGGACAGCGCGCCGATGACCCATGCTGCTGCCTGGGCATTGGGATGGCTGAATAAAGGATCAATATTTACAAACGGCAAGAATTGGCGGCCAGAGCTGGAGCACATCGAACGCATCCTGACCTTTATAGGCAAATCAGACGCCGACCCGGAAGCGGTGCGTTTCCTGACTTGGATTATGCAGAACGAGAAAATCGAAGATGCCGTTGAACCGCTCCTGGCTTGGTTAGACCATCCAAGTCCAGCCTTGCGGAAGGGTGTGGCAGAGGCGCTGGGCCTTATCGGGAGCGAGCGTGCTGTCGAGCCGCTCATCGCCAAGCTGGATGACCCCGAAGCTGGAGTGAGGAGGGCAGCGGCAAGGGCCTTGGGCCGCATCGGGAGCGAAGATGTCGTCGAGCCGCTCATCGCCAAGTTGAACGATCACGAAGCTGAAGTGAGGGCAGCAGTGGCAAACGCCCTGGGCAGCATCGGGAGCGAAGATGTCGTCGAGCCGCTCATCGCCAAGCTGGATGACCCCGAAGCTGAAGTGAGGGCAGCAGTGGCAAGCGCCTTGGGCCGCATCGGGAGCAAACGTGCCGTCGAACCGCTCATCGCCAAGCTGGATGAAACCGAAGCTGGAGTGAGGAGGGCAGCGGCAAGGGCCCTGGGCAGCATCGGGAGCGAACGTGTCGTCGAGCTGCTCATCGCCAAGCTGGATGAACCCGAAGCTAGAGTGAAGTGGGCAGTGGCAAACGCCCTGGGCAGCATCGGGAGCGAACGTGCTGTCGAGCCGCTCATCACCAAGCTGGATGAACCCGAAGCTAGAGTGAAGTGGGCAGTGGCAAACGCCCTGGGCAGCATCGGGAGCGAACGTGCTGTCGAGCCGCTCATCGCCAAGCTGGATGACCCAGAAGCCAACATGAGGAAAGCAGCTCTCCAGGCTTTGTCGCAAGATTTTCAAGAGACAGATCGTAGTCTGCTTAGCTGGGATCTTGATGGGCCGGATCAATTCCTCGACCCGCATCAGGAAATCTCCACCGAATTTGCCAGCAAAGCGGCTGAGATACTGGGACTCACGATCGAGGATGTACAGGCGCGTTACGAAGCTATGGCAGAACGCTTCCATCTGCGGCTGGCATGGCGTTGCTAAGCCAAAGATTTTCAAGGATTTCAGTATTTTTGGGGTAGGCGGTATCAGCATCCTACCGCCCATAATTTTCCTTTGACTTTTCCATTGCATAAGGTTTTTTGAATGGTTCGCTTGGGATTTGATCTCTCAGAGATCAAAGTTGAAATTCCCACGCTTTTTTTCTTTACCCTACCCAACGGAAACTGTGAATTCCCATCTCAACCATACCTCATCAAAGTTTCACGCTCATGATCACAAAAGTCTACGTCGCCCACTTTGAGGTGGATGAGCCCCTGGACCGGGAAGCTTGCAGAGACCCTGTGGAAGATGGGCTTGAGAGCTTCGTTGCGATCTACAAGCGCGCCAGGGAAATATCCCCTGAAGGGTGGACCAGGTTCGGCATTCGCCACTTGGGCTTGCGTCATCGCCCTTTTGGCCTAGGACGGGACGGCCACCCCCGCCTTCATGGATCCTCGTCGCCTGCGCCCAACCGCTTGTATACGTAAAGCCTGAGCGGTTCGTCTTCAGATACGACCTGATCAGCGGTCCTGATCCCAATATCACCCATCAGGATAATCTCGTCATCAGGCCAAAGAGCGATCTCATAATCCTGGTTGGTCATGACGACCTTCATATCTGAAGAGGAAACGTCATCAACCGTCATCTTCTCGTAATCGTCCCCTTCATCGACCTCGATCGTCTCTTCTGATATCTGCCATACGCCGTCGATCTCGGCAAATCCATCATCTCTGCTGGTAAAAGCCTTCCTGAAGTGAACCGCGATCACCACAACGTCATCTGCCCCGCCGACTCTCCGCGAATATGTGTACGTCTCATCCTCTATCGAACTTGAAGCAAACTCCACCACAGAAGAGTCGACCTCGTCTCCGTCCCTGAAAAGTGCAAGATAAGCCTTATCGCCCCTGCTGTCGACAGATTCCAAAACCAACTTGTACCCGTCCTCCAAACGGATGGGATCGTCAGTGGAGATGACTGCCTTCTTGTCCTTATTCAACAGAACTTTCGTTAGTTGTTCATGAGATAACATGTTTGGCTCTTCTGACTCATCATAAAGAAGCCCGCTACCATATCCTGCAAAGTATCTTTCGCCCAAGAATGCGATGGTCCAAAACTTGCCCCAATCTTCAAACTCCGGCACCTCTTCCTGCGCCCAAGTCACATAAACTGCGCCAGAACCCTCCTCAATCCGGCCGCCGGTGAAGTTCAAGAGGAGAGACTCCCTTCCGACGTCATCATCTAGATCGTAATAAAATCCGGCAAAGTTGGAGTTGTTCCAAAGGAACGTTCCGTTCTTCACCTGCACTACACTTCCCCGAACCTCGTCGACTTCAGATGAGTCTGCTTCAGCGTATAAGTAAAACCGGAGCGGAATCTCTTTGGACACAACGTCCTGGTCTGCGGTCCTGATCCTTATCCCGCCCATGAGCGAAATGTCTCGATCTCTCGACAATCCGATCGACTCATCTTCGTTTGTCATGGTCAAAGACATGTTCTCGGGATCTAGGTCTAATACCTTCATCCTGTCCCAATCTTCGTCCACCTTGACCGAGACTGTCTCTTCAGATATCTGCCAGATCCCATTGATGGTGACTAGATCGCCACGGGTGCTAATGAACGCGTTCTTGAAGTGGACCGCTATGAAAACCACGTCTTCTCCTTTCACCAGCCGGGTGTAGACGTAGGTCCTATCCGCCAGCGTGACGTTATCCTTGGACGGTTCCACAACGGCTGAATCCATCTTGATTCCGTCTTTGAAGAGCTTCAAGTAAACCTTGTCAGCATTCAGGTCGATCTCGTCTAGTTCAAGCCAGTAATCTTCCTCAAGGTACAGCCTCTCGCTTCCTCCAAGAGTCTTCTCTTCGTCTTTATCGATCAAGATTCGGCCCAATTTCTCGTCGTCCAAAAGAGTCATTCCATCCGACTCGTCACGCAGAAATCCGGCCTCATATCCTGCAAAATGCTCTTCGCCCAAAAATCCCATAGACCAGAACGAGCCCCAACCTTCGAAATCCAAGTCTTTTTGCCTCGCAGATGTGGTATAAACCGCATCTGACTTCTCGACGGCACCGTTACTAACGTTCACTGTCAAGTTCTCGGTTCCAACGTCTTCGTCCAGGTCATAATAGAACCCCGCAAAGTTCTGGGGCGTCCAGGTGTAAACTGCACGATCAACAACTTTTGCCACAGATCCTCTTATGACAAGATCTTCTTGGCCCATAGCGCCATCAGTCACTCCAATAGCCAATATGAAAACAAAAATAACTGTGAAAGCAATGGGTGCAGTGATAGCGGTTGTGATTCTCATCTTCGTCATATCATCCTCAGAATCTGGATAAATTAGGTCTATAGCAAAAACAGCACACAAAATAGCTTCTGAAAGGAAATAAACGAGATACCAAAAAGGAAAGGAAAACTGAGGGGCGGTTACATGCTCCTCAGATTACATCAATTTTAATCTCTTCTCCTCAAGACGAGGAAGGAAACTGCCAGAAGGCCAGCTATGGAGAAGATTGCCTCGAAACCGGGCAGTCCGCCCTTATCTTCTTCTTCAGCAGGGGTCTCTTCTTCAGCAGGGACCTCTTCTTCAGCAGGGGTCTCTTCTTCGACAACTTCCTCTTCAACTACCTCTACGGGCTCCTCGACAATCTCGGGAGCGGCGGGCTCAGCGACCTCTACAGGAGCGGGTGCGGGAGCTGCTGCTTCCTCTTCGCCCTCGATGGTCATTTCTTCGTAGATGTAGAACCTAAGGGGATTGTCAGCGCTGATCTCATCCTGGTCGGCGGTCCTGATTCTGATGTTCTCCATCAAGGAAACGTCCCTGTTCTTGCTGAGGGTGATCTTGCTGTCCTCGTTGTCCATCATGATGTACATATCATCAGAATCGACGGTCTGGATGGTCATCTTGCCGTACTCGGTATCTTCCTCAACGTCGGTGATCTCGTCGGAAATCTGCCAGATTCCGTCAACGGTGGCGAGGTCCTGCTCGGCGCCGCGGAAGGCGTTCTTGAAGTGCGCAGCGATGACGACTATGTCTTCGGTGTCACCCATGTCTATTGTGTAGGTGTAGGTCTTGTCCTCCATGGTTGGGTTATCCTTGGAAGGCTCGACAACTGCGGAGTCGACGACTGCGCCGTCTTTGAGCAGCTCGACGTAGACCTTGTCACCCTCGAGGTCGATTGCCTGGATGGCAAGCTCGAAGCCATCTTTTAGCTTCAGAGGCGTGCCGGTGGTGAAGGTGTACTCCTCATCGTCGTCGTAGAGAACACGAGAGAGCTTCTCGTCGACCATGAGGTTTTCATCCTCTGAGTCGTAATAGAGGTACGCATCTTCCTCAGAGCCTTCGACGTATGCTGCGAAGTACTCGTCAGCGAGGAATCCAATGGTGTAGTAGTAACCCCACTCCTCGTACTCGAAGTCGTTTTTCTGGGCAGTGGTCTCGTATACGACGCCATCTTCGTCGTCGTCGAGAGCTTCACCAGTGATGGTCAAGGTGATGGTCTCTTTACCGAGGTCATCGTCGATGTCGTAGTAGAATCCAGCGAAGTTGGAGTTATTCCATTCAGGGACTGGACCATCGACAACATTAGCGACGCTGCCTCTGACCTCGTAGGTACCAGGCTCGGTGATCTCCTTGTAGATGTAGAACCTGAGCGGATCTTCAGCGCTGATCTCATCCTGGTCGGCGGTCCTGATTCTGATGTTCTCCATCAAAGAAACGTCCCTGTTCTTGCTGAGGGTGATCTTGCTGTCCTCGTTGTCCATCATGATGTACAGACCATCAGAATCGACGGTCTGGATGGTCATCTTGCCGTACTCGGTATCTTCCTCAACGTCGGTGATCTCGTCGGAAATCTGCCAGATTCCGTCAACGGTGGCGAGGTCCTGCTCGGCGCCGCGGAAGGCGTTCTTGAAGTGCGCAGCGATGACGACTATGTCTTCGGTGTCACCCATGTCTATTGTGTAGGTGTAGGTCTTGTCCTCCATGGTTGGGTTATCCTTGGAAGGCTCGACAACTGCGGAGTCGACGACTGCGCCGTCTTTGAGCAGCTCGACGTAGACCTTGTCACCCTCGAGGTCGATTGCCTGGATGGCAAGCTCGAAGCCATCTTTTAGCTTCAGAGGCGTGCCGGTGGTGAAGGTGTACTCCTCATCGTCGTCGTAGAGAACACGAGAGAGCTTCTCGTCGACCATGAGGTTTTCATCCTCTGAGTCGTAATAGAGGTACGCATCTTCCTCAGAGCCTTCGACGTATGCTGCGAAGTACTCGTCAGCGAGGAATCCAATGGTGTAGTAGTAACCCCACTCCTCGTACTCGAAGTCGTTTTTCTGGGCAGTGGTCTCGTATACGACGCCATCGAAGTCGTCGTCGAGAGCTTCACCAGTGATGGTCAAGGTGATGGTCTCTGTGCCGAGGTCATCATCGATGTCGTAGTAAAATCCTGCAAAATCCTGTGAACCCCACGTATATGGACTTTCATCATCCGAGACATTGGCCACAGGACCACGAATCTCGACTGCGCTTACTGCCATCGCAGATGCGAGTAGCACCATTAGAGCTGTAAGCGTGATCGCAGTCATTTTCTTCATAATTTCATTAACCTCCTACTAATCCCCGGCTGGGTTGGTTGTGCAGCATACAGCCCGATTACCTTCAAAACTATTGCCTGCCATAGAGCATCTAAACGCATTCGGTCCCCGCCAGAAGGGGCACGGGCAGACGTTTCTTGGCATTGGTGTGGCACTGTATATTGCTACATCACCCTCCTAATCCCGTTGGGTCTATGGGGATATGATAGAGAATTTCCGCATATATCTTTTGTGGTCCCTGTTCGTACTCAGTCTCTCGATATTCAAGAGACGGAAATGCCAAAATCCAATGGTGAATGGATGGTTGCACAGGGGTTTGTGGATAAAACATAAATAAAATAAAGATACATCAGATATTAGGGTATCGTGAACTCAAATATCTCACATCCACTACCGATTTTTCCATGTCCCAAGACAACTTCAGCCCACAGCCAAATCCACAATCGAACCCCCATACAAATACCCTCCAAAAACAGCTCAACGAAGCCGGAAGGTGCCTCCTAAAAAGGCTTGGCAGGGAAAGTTGTTTCTAGGCAGGAGACAAAAAGTTCGCCCATATGGCGCGAACTGGTGTGATATACCACCCCATCTACATGGAGCATTACACTAACGAACATCCCGAAAAGAGAGAGCGGCTATCTGCCATACTCGCGGCTATAGAGTCCTCAAACCTCGACCTCGAATTTATAACACCAAGACCTGTCACCCTCGAGCAGGTGGAGACAATACACTTCCGCGGTTACATCGAACAGGTCCGGGCCATGTGCGAAAAGGGCGGGGGCTATCTCGACCTCGATACCGTCGTATCCCAGGACTCTTACAACGCTGCCCTCATGGCGGCAGGAGGGGTGATAACAGGCATTGACGCAGTTTTGGGGGACATCGACAACGTCTTCGCCTTTGTCAGGCCACCAGGGCACCACGCACTTCCCAACAGAGGAATGGGCTTTTGCATCTTCAACAACGTGGCTATAGGTGCCAAATATGCCCAAGAAAAGGGCCTAAAACGGGTTTTGATCGTGGACTGGGACGTACATCACGGCAATGGGACCAGTGCTGAGTTCTACGACGACAGATCAGTCCTCTATTTCTCTTGCCATCAGTCGCCTCATTATCCAGGGTCTGGCAGGGTCAAAGACGTGGGGATGGACGGTGCCGAAGGATTCACAGTAAACGTACCCCTGCCCAAAGGGACCGGTAATGCGGGTTATCTCATGGTCTTTGAAGAGATCCTAAAGCCGATCGCGTTGGAGTTCGATCCCGATATCGTTCTTGTCTCAGCAGGCCAAGATGCCCATCAGAAAGATCCTCTTGGCGGGATGGAACTATCCACTGAAGCCTACGCTGCGATGGCAGGAATTGTGAAGGAGATTGCAGATGCTTGTTGTGAAGGAAGGTTGGTTGCAGCCCTAGAAGGTGGATACAACCTGAATACTTTATCCGAATCGATCGTCTCGGTCTTGCGGGCCTTCAAAGGCGAAAAGGTCGACATATCGAGAGGAGACGACGCGCGCGTGGCCGAAAGGATAGAAGAAGTGAAAAACGCGCAGAAAGCTTACTGGGAATGTCTCCAATAAGCCCTCTGAACGTATCACTTATCAAAAGTTCGACCGAATTGTGATATCAGCAAATGTTATGTCGTGCCGATAGGTACCTGGCCATGAACTCTCTGAAATCGCGGTCTTTGACGTCCAGAAGTTCTTGACCCGCGTATATTTTGTATCCTCGTTTAACCTGGGGACCGACGTGTTTTCCCAAGGACAGATTGAGTATCTGAGATCGGATCAATTCGACTGGAGACGTGTGCTTTCGTTCCGTTTCTACCACGACCTTTCCGTTTTCCACATAAGGGCCTGATAAGATTTCGCTGTGGCTAGAAAGGAACCTTTCCACGTGATCGCCTTCCCAGATAGGAGGGCCCCTCCGCTTTTGGACCACAGGAAGCGATCTCGTCTCCAGCTCGAAAAGCAACCTTGCAACGCTCTCATGATATTCTGAACCGCTTTTCAAGTTCGTATCGCCAAGACCCACACTAAGATCCACACCAAGCCTACCTTCGGGCGGCGTGGGTTGGTGCGGGTCCACTTCTGGGTGCAAATCCACTTCTGATCTGAGAACGACAAAGCCGCCTCTTTCCAGGAGCGCGCGAATTGATTGTTCAGCCTTTCTCATCTGAGGAAATATCACGTCTTCCACGAGTGGTGGCGCTGAAAACTCTATGAGGACGAAGAAACTTTCTCTCTCCGCGATCGATTCGAGCAACTCTTTGTCGGCCAGAGGGCAAGGCGGTGGCGGAAAGAAGAATTCGATCCCAGGACGCTTTAGGAAACAGCGAGATGTCGCTGCGAACTGGAACATCTTGTCAAGGGTCAGGGCTGCAGCCACGTTCCTCTTGGGATCGACCGGATCCACAACAATCAGTGGATCTTCATGGGATAGGGCCAAGTGTGATTCAAGATCGATCGTCTCACCGGGTCGCCAGAGGCTTGCGCCCTCTAGAACCTCCAGAAATGAACCATAACGGATTACAAGAAGTTCTGCGAGGTAGCCAGAAAACCCGCCTACCCGAAGCTCAGATCCGTAGACGTGAGCTCCTTTCATGAATTGCTTTAAAAGGAGAACATCGTCTTCAGCTCCTCGAATCCTGCCAGATACGTATCTGGAGTGAAAAGGAGTTCTGTCCACGGCAGAAAGTATGCAAGACGCGTCTTTCACTAAGTAACAAGGAACCAAGTCCAGCTCGAACCCTCGAAAGAGGGCATGGACATAAGCGTGTTCTGCGTAACGCTCCTCGTGCTGGGAAGCGACATCTCTTGCAATATCCAAAGCACCTTCTAGCGAGCCTGCCTCCGGAACGCCGATGAAGACGTCGAGGTCGTGATCTCCAGAGAGCCAAGTTTTCCTGGCCGCAGAGCCCACTATCAAAACCTTGCACTCTAATTCTCTCGACTGGGCCAGACGCTGGATTTTGGATACGACCTCTTTTGCGATCAGATCCAGATCACGTCGCTCCTCAGGCGAGGGCTTGATTTTCTGGAGTACTTTTTCAAGGAGTGGCAAGATGGAACTCTTCGAGGTCTTCGTAGATGGGACCCCCCCGTGTCAGTGTGCTCTTCTTCAGGACGAACTTGTCCACCAAAAACTCGCCCAGGTCTATCTCCTTGTGAGGATCGAGCCTCTTAAGCAAGTTCTGACTCATCCTGGGACTTGGTTGTTTCACCCGGGCGATGGTAGCATGAGGGCTATAGGCCCGTCCATCTCTATCGAACCCCAAAGGATCGAGTGCCAAATCGACTTTCCTGTGAAGCTCTGCAAAATCGCCTTCGGCTCCGATCCAGACAACTCTGATCGATTTGCCGGGAAACGCGCCCAACCCAACCACTTTTGCCTTGAAGGCGGGGTGAATCACGTCGCGCAGTGCTGCCTTCACCTTGTTTAGTTTGGGTGGGGGAACGTCCCCCAGGAACTTTAGGGTAAGGTGGATGAGGTCAGAGTTGACCAGCTTCACCCCAGCAACGTCGATGTCACTTTGCACAGCTGCGATCTCCTCCTGCATCTCTTTTGGAAGATCGATCGCCACGAAACACCTGATACCACTCTGAACCATTTTCGTCTACCTTGTGCTATTTTTTTAGTTTACCTGAGAACGCCGCCTTTGCTGGCAGAGGTCACGGACTTGCTGTACCTGGCGAGCATTCCAGTCTTGATCTTCGGCTCTGGTGGCTTCCAAGCGGCTTGGCGCTTTTCCAGAACCTTTGGATCGACGAGAAGGTCAATCTTTCTGGCATTGATGTCTATGCTGATTTCGTCCCCATCTTCAATCAGAGCGATTGGGCCGCCTACCGCAGCTTCAGGACAGATGTGGCCAATACAAGGCCCTCTCGTCCCGCCGCTGAACCTGCCGTCGGTTATCAGGGCGACGGAGTCTCCAAGTCCTGCGCCCACTATGGCAGAGGTCGGAGAAAGGGTCTCTCTCATGCCGGGCCCTCCTTTTGGTCCCTCATACCTGATCACGACGACGTTGCCGGCCTTGACCTCGCCGCCAATGATACCTGCCAGAGACTCTTCTTCAGAGTTGTAGACCTTGGCAGGACCTTTGTGTTTGCGCATCCCTTCAGAGACTGCGATCTGTTTGATGACGCTGCCTTCGGGTGCTAAGGTCCCCTTCAGGATCGCAATTCCGCCTTCGGGATGAACGGGATTGTCCAGTGTGGTTACCACTTTATCGTAAGTCTCAGGGTTTGCGGGCTTGAAATCGGCAATCTCTTCGCCCAAGGTCCGGCCGGTCACGGTGAGGACGTCCAGGTTGAGCTTGGACTCAAGCCTCTTCATCACGGCCGGAATGCCTCCTGCTCGGTCCAAGTCGATTATGTGATAGGGACCGCCCGGCCTCAGGTTGACCAAGTGAGGCGTATCGCGACTCAATTCGTCGAATTTGTCTAGCTCCAGGTCTATTCTAAACTCGGACGCGACCGCTGGTATGTGAAGTGCAGTGTTTGTGCTCCCGCCGATGGCCATGTCCATCCTGATGGCGTTCTCGATCGACTTTGGGGTGACGATCTGTCTTGCCGTGATGTTCTTTTCGATCAATTCCACGATCTTCATCCCGGACTTCTTGGCAATTCTGATCTTCTTTGCGTCCACTGCATGGGCGGTGGCGCAACCAGGAAGGCTCATGCCAAGGGTCTCGGTGACGCAAGCCATCGTGTTGGCCGTAAAGAGACCTGCGCATGATCCTGCGCCAGGACAGGCCAGGTTCTCCAGAGCCTCAAGCGTTTCGCCGCCTTTCTGCCATCCTTCGAAGACGTCTATCAGATCGATTTCCTGGTCGCAGGCAAATCCTGGAAGCATGGGGCCTCCGGTTACTGCGATCGCGGGAAGGTCTAGCCTCCCTGCAGCCATCAGGTGACCTGGAACGATCTTGTCACAGGAAGATACCAGGACCATTCCATCGAGCTGATGTGCCTCCATCATCACTTCGATTGTGTCTTCGATGATCTCTCTGCTCGGAAGTGAGTACTTCATCCCCTTGTGACCCATCGCGATCCCGTCACAAAGGCCAATGGTGTGAAACTCGAATGGTACTCCGCCTGCCATCCTGATTCCGGCTTTGACCGCCTTTGCGACCTTGTCTAGATGAATGTGACCTGGTATGAACTCGTTCCAGGAGTTTACCACGCCCACGAAGGGGCGGTCCATCTCCTCGTCGATGAGGCCCGTGCCTTTGAGGAGGGCCCGGTGGGGCGCTCTTTCTGGGCCGACCTTGGTGATATCGCTTCTCATGAAAACAACCTCATGATGGAGTGGATGCGATATACTTAAAAGTAGTCGGTGCCCCATATGGATTGTATAAAAATAATTGACTTATATTACCTTTGATAGACATTTCCGACTCCGAGCATCCGCCAGTCTTTTCCGACCCTGCCAAGTTCAAGGCAGATCACCCATCCCTTTTTGCATTTCGAGCTTATCTCATCAGAGACGATGACTGGCCCTATTACCTTCTCAGAGCCCATATAGTCACCAAGCCACAGCTCGCCCGGCTTGATATCTGCCACGGAGAAGTATCCATCTTTGGTCCCTTCAAAGTCCACGTCAGAGCTTTGATATATGTAGTCGTATATTAAATCAGCAAGCTCGGCCACCGCAGGCATATCGGCTTTCAGATCATCGACGACATCGACCATGTTCTTGCAATCCTTCTCGACTACGTAACCTTTCTCGCCCAGCCATTTTACGAATTTTCGCGTAACTGTCCCCACGGTTTTCATGAGATTGTTGCTGGCCACAACTTTCTTGATCATGAAATAGTCGAGAAACTCTGCGATTTCGGAAGATGTGATCTTGTCCGGACCGAATATGTCACAGAACTCCTTTCCTTCGTCATAAAGCTCATCAAAGCGCTCTGATTCTTCAATACTCAGACTATTGTGACCATAACCGTTTAGGCAATCTTCGAGGAGGTCTATCGCCTCGTAGTATCCGTTATAGGTTCGCGGCTTCAGTCGTGCCTTCTGCTCAGCCAAGAATTCATTGAATACATCTTTAATTGTTTTCATCCCATCACCGTATTTCTCCAATTAGGACGTTGCATCAAGCGAACATTATCATATTTTCGCCATTTAGACCTAGCTCTGATTCACCTTAAAAAATCGCATATCTCAGCCCTTAAATATTCGCGAGCCCCTTGAGGCGGGAGGTGACCGAATGGATTCCTATCATCTCTTCCTCTTGCTTTTGGGCCTGTACATCGCGGTGCTCATCGGCATAGGCATACGATCCTCGAAAGGGCAGCGATCTGTGACTGACTTTTGGCTGGCGGGCCGGGAAGTGGGCGCGGCAAACATCGGGTTTTCTGCGGCCGCATCCTGGCTTACGGCAAGCGCCCTGCTTCTCGCAACGGGCCTGTTTCTCTTCATAGGCGTAGGCTCGATCTGGATATGGGTATTTCCAAATGTAGCAGGATTGCTGATACTGGCATTCCTGGTCAAAAAGCTAAGACGCGTTCCTGCCATGACCCAGCCAGAACTTCTTGAGATCAGGTATGCGCCCCTGGTCAGAGCGCCGGTGGCTCTTGCCATAACGATAACCATGATCCTCTTTGCAGTGACTGACTTCATCGGGTTCAAGCTCGTCTTGGGATCTTTCTTTGGAGTTCCGCCTCTCTACGCAGTCTTGATAATGGCGGTTGCAGTATCCATCTACGTGAGCCTTGGAGGTTTCAAGGCCGTGATCTGGACCGATATGATCCAGTTCGTCTTCCTTGCAGGCGTCGCCTTGGTGGTAGCGTTCCTGGCCTTCAAAGTGCCGATTGAAAGCGGCATATCTTTAGGGGCCACAGCAAGTTCTCTGGGGCCTGAGTGGTGGAACGTATTCATCCTGGGAGGCGTTGCAGGGGCGCTTGTTCTCCAGCTCGCCCTGCTTCCCGGATGGGTCGCAGAGCAAGACCCCTGGCAAAAGATCTGGGCCGCCCGCGACGATAAGTCCGCAAGGAATGGTTTGATCCTGGGGTCCGTGCTTCTGGGCGTGATATACCTCGCCTGTTTTTTAACTTCGATAGGGCTTCGTGCCCTGTACCCTCTTCCAGGAGGCGAGCTAGAAGCTGAGATGTTGTACCTCCAGTTCATCCAAGATAGCGTCCCTGAGGCGCTCATCGCGGTTCTCGCGATAGGGTTTGCCGCAGCGTCCATGTCCTGTGCAGATACATTCGCGACCTCGGGAGCGTCTTGCATATCAAGAGACATCGTCCAGAGGTACATCAGACCCCAGGCCACCATGAAGGAGATGCTGGTCATAAACCGGGTTTTGGTCGTCGTCATGATCGCAATTTCGGCCGCGATAGCTCTGAAGACCGAAAGCATCTTCGAGGCCGTGATCATAGCAACGGTAATCGGGACGACGTCCTACTTCTTCCCCATAATCGGCGGCCTCTTCTGGAAACGGGCCACCAAATGGGGGGCTCTTGCAGCAGTGATCATGGGTGGCGGAACCCAGATTGCGCTCATATCTTACGAAAAGTTCTGGCTAAACGCGCCCTTGGACACGCTCTCGCCCTACCTCACAGAACACGGCGTTCTTGTAGGCCTATCTTTGAGCGCCTTCTTCTTCGTTGGGATATCTCTTGCAACGCCAAAACCTGAGCTAACGAGGCTTGCACCCTTCTTCCCAGATGTGGGACGAGATCTTTTCGGGTCTGGCGCCCTTCGCGCAGACAGAAACGATGCGCGTTACAGAGACGTTGCCGCCACGATCGAAGAGAAGCTGGTAGGTGATCGGGCACATCTTCACCTCTGCCTGAACGTTGCGCCGATCATGACAGACGGCGGCAGGATCGAAGAGAAGCTCGAATGGAGCCAGTTCGTAAAGGCCCTCACGAAAGATCACTCAAGCTGGTTTGCGCTCACAGGAAACGATACCGTCTACAGATTGTCTCAATCAGACATGCTGGCCTCGGTCAAGATAGTTCGTGGCGATCTGCTCCAGATCTGGCTTTCGGCCGAGCCGAAGCGGGATCTGATCGAAAGGCAACGAGACGAGATCTACGTCTCATGCAACGAGATCGAAAATACCCTGATGGGTCTTGGACTGACCGCTTCCCTCGACCGATAATCGCAAGCGATTGGGATGGCCATGATGACTGAGAAAAATAGAAGATCGCAACGATTATGACGATTGCGATGACTGCAATGGCCATTTCCTGAGGTGACATATGACGAAAATCACAGAGATCGCGGTGGTGGGCGCAGGTCCTGCAGGATCTGTCGCTGCCAAAGTTGCTGCCAAAGCTGGCGCAGAAGTGGTCTTGATCGACAGAAAGGCAGAGATAGGTTCGCCAGTGCAGTGCGGCGGATTCCTGCCAGAAGCCCACGAGCTAAGAGCGCTCCTCCCAAGAGCACACCTTCCCGAAACCTTGATCGAAGTTCCCAAAAGGCATATCCTCCACAGGACTTCGATCCAGAGGATGTACGGCCCTTCTGGAAAGTCAAAGGAGTTTCATGTCGACGGACGGGTGATTGATCGGCGGGGTTTTGATCGCCATCTGGCAAAGGAGGCCGCGAAAGCCGGAGCCAAGATCATGACGGCCACAAGAGCCCGGCTCGAAGGATCTAGGAAATCGTGCCTCGAACTTTCGGGCCACCATTCAGGCCATCTTGAAGCAAAGGTGATCGTGGGAGCAGACGGCCCAGCCTCCAGAATCGCAAGATCTGCCGGGATCGAGCTTGGCTCGGATATGGGGATCTGCCTTGAGTACGAGATGGTGGACGTCGAGATCGACCCCACCGCTGCAGAGATGTATTTTGGGACGAAATCCGCGCCAGGGGGTTACGCTTGGATCATTCCCTTGGGAAACGATGCCGCAAACGTTGGCGTGGGCGTGAGAAACTCGTACTTAGATCGAGGCGAAAACTTGAGACGAATCCTGGACGGGTTCATCGAGGGCCACCCGATCGCAGGAGAGATGTTGCGCAAGGGCGAGGTGGTCGCGGTGATGCGAGGGCTCGTTCCGGCAAGCGGGATGCCGCCTCGGGTTTTGAGGGGAAACGTAATCCTGGCAGGAGATGCCGCAGGTCAGGTGATGGCAACTTCAGGCGGTGGAATTCCCCTCGCGATGGTGGCGGGAAGTGCCGCAGGCGATGCGGCGGCAGCGTATGTCAAGAGGGGACAGAGCCTAGAGGCGTACCAGGCCCAAATCGAAAAAGAGATGGGGCGAGAGCTAGAAAACTCGGTCCGGATCAAGCAGCTCGTGGAAAAGGTGATGAGAAGCGATAGGCTGATGGACGCGCTCTTTGCCATGCTTCCGTCCGACCAGATGAAGGCAACCCAGAGGGGCCAGATTCCAGAAGCCTTGAACAGGGTTTGTGACCTCGTCGCGAACCTGTAAAGGGCAGAAAAGACGTTCGATCGTATCAATTTTCGCATTCGAGCTATGTGATCAGGCTTTTGCGCTATTTTCGCGTGATGATCTCGACTTCAATCGATTTTGGAGTACCTGGGTAGTTACGAAAATAGAGGATTTCACGTTCGGGATTTGTTGATGAATAGACCTCTTTCACAATCGAGAGATCTCCAAAATATTAATAAGTACGTAAATAGATGGCAAAAGGAAAAGAATTAAGACACATAAACGGGTGGCAAACATGTCTTCCACGAACAAAGGTACAACGTTCTTGAGTGAATTTAGAGATTTCATCGTATTTCTTCAAAGTCTTTGGGGCATTCTGGCAGGCATATCAATCCTTTTTCCTATTTCGAGTGTTATGGCAGATGCCATCCCTTTAGGATACATAAGAGACGATCCTCCCGGCGCATTAGAATACCTCTCTACTGATTTGATTACGACAGTAGCTACAATTATCACATTATTTGTGATACTCTGGACGTTTGGCCAGCGTCACGAAATAGAGAGTAAGAAGGAGCTGAACCTGACAAAACAAGCTTGGATCTCATTCGTTTTTGGGTTTTCAATCTTGATAGTATATTTAGTAATATATCACGGAATATATGTCATTTTTTATGCCCCAATGGAGATTTGGAGCGGCGATCCTCTAAGGATAATTGGCGATGTTATTTTACTTCTCGCCTACAGCGTCTTCTTTGCATCGATCACGAGGGCATTTATGCTTTTGGGCATGAAAGAATATTTCAGTAAGTAGAAGCCTCACACATTTTCCTGGGCTCATATCGCGGTCTGTTTCCACCGCCCGCTCCGATAGATTCCAGATAGAAGAACTGCCTGGACCACGAGCCCCGCAGCCATCGCGACCCATATCCCTTCAACCCCAATACCCAAAAATCCTGGGAGATAATACGCCAAAGGTATCTGGAGCAGGACCATAGAAACGAAGGTTGCGTACATCGGCATCTTGGTGTCACCGGCCCCGTTTAAGGCAAACGAAAGGACGATGACTGCCGCGATGAGAAGATAAAAAGGCGCAAGGAAGTGAAAGTAAGATGCGCCTACGAGAGTGCTCGCGCCCGATGGGTCGAAAAATTGCATGATCTGAGGGCCGAGGAAATAGTACGCGATAGAGACTGCCGCCATGAAAACACCATAGAGGAGGAGCGAGAGCAGGACGCTCCTTTCGGCGCGGTCCGGCTGCTTTGCGCCCAGGTTTTGACCAACCACGATGGCAGTTCCTGTCGCGATCCCAAAACCCGGCATCAAGACTGCAAGTTCCATCCTCGTCGCGATCCCGTAGGCTGACGCCGCAGAAGTCCCATAAAGAGCCACTATCGCCATTATCGCAAGGAACGAGACGCTTCGCATCCCGGCCTGGACTGTTGAGGGAACTCCAACCCTAACAAGCCTCCACATGAGACCTGGGTCAAGCCTCTTTTCTTTGGGAAACTCGATCAGGCTCCTTCCGCCGAGCAATATCGCAATTCCAATCACCAAGCCCACTCCCCGCGAAGCAACTGTGGCCAACGCGGCCCCTTCTGCACCCATCGCCGGAACAAAACCGTGCCCGAAGATGAAGAGCGGATCCAAGACGATGTTGATAATGTTCGCGACCGCCATGATCCAAAGAGGTGTCAAGGAATCGCCACAACTCTGGAGCGATGAAACTACGATCCATAGGAGGATCATGGTGAAAGCGCCTGCAAAGAGCACTTTCAAGTAGGCTGCACCAATGAGGGCAACCTCTTCTTCCGCGCCGAGAAAGTGCAACATATCTTCCGCAAAGGTGGCGCCAACGACTGCCATGACGAGGGAGAATATGATGCCCAGACAGAGGGCGTTGATGACTGTCCTTCCGGCGTTTTGCATATCTTTTCCGCCATAGAACCGAGAGATGAAAGCGGTATTTGCAGTTGCAAGTCCGACGATGATGCTTCCCAAGACCATCACGATCATGACGCCCATAGCAACGCCCGCAATGGCGCCAGATCCCAGCCTACCTACGAAATAGAGGTCGACCATCTCAAGGACGCTTTGGAGAAGGTTGTTGGCAACGATTGGAGACGATACCTTTAGGAGACCCTTGAAAAGATCGCCCTCGGTGATGTAGCTCATTTCCGGGTCTTTCCCTTCATCTCGTTTTCCAAGTCGTGTGGATGAGATCGACGATCGAAACTAGCTGACCCCCAAGATCCTCTTTGGCATCTTTGCGGGCATCCTGCTCGACGTCCTTTATCTGCCCAACCCACCAGATGTCCCCTATATGCACTATGTGCACTACAGATCCGTTCCATTGGTATTCTCTCTTCTCGTGAAGGAGGAGCTTGATAAATGCACCGTATGACCCCTAGACCATCTGGACTTGTCAAGCTGCAGGATTTCATCTTTTGGCAAAAGAGGGGTGCCAGATCAGGCGTTCACCACTGCCATTGTGACTAGAATGAGAGATGCAGTGCCAAGAACGTCCATCACGCTTGTGATTAGGGGTATGGTCACATTGTCGGGATCTACCCCTATCTTGACGAAGAAATAGGCGGAATAATAGGTGACCAAGATCGCAAGAAGCGTGGTGAAGAGGCCCGCAACCAGGCATATGAACAGAAGCTGATTGAATCCCAGCGAGTTCATGCTAAACGCCCTGGAAACTGCGTAAGCCAAAAGCCCCAATATTGGAAATATCAGAAGCGAGAGAAGAAGAATACATTGGAAATTGGTCTTAGTCCTCTTATCAGGTATTCTGCCCATCTGGATCAGGCCAAGGTGGTAGGCTGAGGTGAGCTGAGATGAGAGGATTCCGCCCAGGTTGCCGCCTTCGGCGTTGAAGACCGGTATGAGTAAAAGAACCGCCGAGAAGGTCACTAGCATCTCTTCTGTCATCCCCATGAAAACGCCGGCGATGGTGCTCAGGAAAGCAGATAACACCAGAATCGGAAACGACTGCCTTATGATCTTGGTCAGAATGATGCGCCCTGACCCCAGGCCGTAAACCGTTGCTGCGGTGGAGAACATTATGAGCAGAAACGAGACGGCTTTCGTCAAGGTATCACCCAGGCCCGATACGAATATGGCCGAACCAAAGAGGATGGGGATCGTAATTATGTCTCCAGCTGCCGTTATGAGCGGGACTGATATGTTGTCTGGGTCCCAGCCTTTCTTGAAGCTTTGAATGACCATTGATAAGGTAAAGACCAGAAGAACCGCTCCAGATAGAATGCCGCTGATAACTGATACTAAGATGAGGTCGTAGATGGATATGGTCACAAGACCCGTTGCCAGGCCAAACCCTTTCACCACCAGGGCCAAGACCAGAGACATCACCAAGGTTTGAGTTGCGGCACCGAGCACTTGTTGGCGAAGCGCTTGGGATGTGCCCAACGGCGACGATATCTCGCCGGTATGGAAGCTGGTTCCAAGCCTCGCCCCAAAAGAGCCGAATATGTTCCCCCTCATGTTTATGACGCTGGGAATCAATATTATCAGGCCGGGATACACTATCAAGAGATGAGATAGCCTCGCTATCGAAAAGCCCGCGAAGATGTCGGCGGCCGCACAGATGAATAATGCAAAAAAGCTCTGTTTTATGATTTTAGATACGTTGCCAAAGGTTGAGGTGAAGTGGTCGTTTACATCGGCAGGCATGGCTACAAAGAGGGATTGTTCTGCCCCGGTGCAGGGCAGTAGCGACATGTCCTCTGCTAAGTTGACCTCTGCCATGGACTACACCTTGGAAGAACCCAGGTGGGGGTTCCAATCTTTGGGATGATTCGTTCATGTCGTATCTTGTCCGACGTTTCAATGAGGATTAATGCAAAGTGAGTGGTATGTGAACTAAGAAGACCTCATCTTGGGGCGTTGGCCAGGCGGCCCGAAGCCCCAGTTATTGAGGGTTAACGATCTGACTAGAGTCGCCAAGCGACCACGACTAGATCTCAAGACGGCATATGCTTACTTTGCCAGATCCAGCAAAGATATCTCGAAGGATCACTCCTCGTTGGGTGTGGCGATGCCCAGCAGCTCTTCTACGGGCTTTGCACCACGTTCGGTAATCTTGACGTTAATTTGGCTGACATCTTGGGATATGTTACAGCCGTGGACGGTCTTCCTTCGCCTGCAGCCATTCTCTGCGGAATGGTAACCTATTCCGCTAGAAATGAGGATCTTTCTACGCTTGGTGCCGGGTAGATCGCGACGCATTGGGAAGCCTTCTCGATCGCTTCCACCAGTTATCACCATGCCGTAGCCAGAAACGCCTAACGCGTCACCATCGACGGAATCGCCGATCTTGAGTCCTACGAATTTGTTGGCTGCGGCATCCTTTGCCTCTACTTGATAAGCTTTCCCAGTTTGGGGGTCTGAAATAACCACTCTGAAGTCCATTTTTTTCTCCTCGCAACTGAACAGAGCCAAACTACGACCTTTCAACGTATAAAACATTATCTCGATAGGGGCTTTGTCCTTGCCCGCCCCAATCCTTCGCTCGCCTTCGCGTCAGATCTCTCCAAATAGTGGATGCGTTGTTCAAAGCCGTGGAGATTTTAGATGCTCATCGAGTCTCCATCCGGGAGAGGCCGAACGTCGGCCATCCTCTTTTTCCCAGTTATCGGTCCCACTTCAGATATGTCGCGATGGGGGGGGATCTCATCTATATACTCGCCTTCAGTCATCGATTCGTCAGAAACCATCGCGTATATTCTGTAGATGGTGCCTTCTTCCATCTCACACCGGGTGGACCATCGACCGTCGCGATTCGGAGTTACCCTCTTTCTTAACTGGAGTTTATCGTCGTCGTACCTTACCAAGACGTAAATCATCCTCTTGGTTCCGTATACTCTGTTAGACTGGCCTTCGATTAGTCCGGCCCACCGATCCTCACCATCCCGTGGAAAGTTGATCTTGATCGAGGTTGTCAGACGCGAACGTGCCCAGGTTGCAACGCTTCCAGAGCCGACGAGGAAGCTGAGGAGTGCCACCATCATGAGGATTTTTCTGTAGTTTTGATCCAAAAAGTCGTCTTTGACTGAGATTGCCGTTTCGTTCTTTGCCTTCTTGGCTTCTGTTGAAGACGCAGTCGGAGAAGATGGCCCGCTTTCAGATGAGGAAAAATCTGCCTGAAGATTGTCCAATGGAGGATCGCTTGGCGGGAGCAGTCCCACCTCTGTCGTGGTGCTATTTTCAGCAGGCAAGGGGACGAAAACTATGGGTACAGTCCGGGACCTGCTGTTAGCGTCCAGTATGCTGAACCAGTCCCAATAGCCGTCCAGATGTGACTCGATCAAATGATTATCCAATTCAACGATCGCGATCAAGGGTGTTGTGCCATAAAACATGCCATCGATATAGACCTCCGCACCAGGTGGTTCAGAGACTATTGGAATTTGGACGTAATCTGCCTTGTATTCCTCTTCTTTCGCATTCAGATCGGTATTTTCACCACCAGATCCATCGGTCGCGAGATTCAATGATTCCAAATCGTTTTGCGAAATTGGGTTTTCATCATCGGAAACTGGCTTTATGGCTGCATATTCTTGGGAGGTTGAATCAAGATCTTTGACTGCAGAATCTTGGTTTGAAACGCCAGGTTGCGCAGTGGATACACTATCGTCCAAAGGAGTTTCATCAAAGGAACTCTTGTGGGCAAGGTCGATCAGCTCGTCGATGTCGGTCACTCCTCCGCCAGAGTAACCTATCCGGTAGACTGGACGAGATCCAGATCCTAGGTCCACGATACCCGAATCCTGGTCGCATAGAACTGGCTCTGAAAGGACAATGAAATACGATGCAAATAGCGATACAAATAGGGTGGACAACGCCACCAACAGACGAACTGCGCGAATGTGAATCCCCAAGGAGCAAGGTTATCCAATTGACCTTATTATACTCTCTGGTCGAGATCTATTCGATCCTGCTCATCTTGCTGTATTCTTCCAAAGAGGATATGGGCATGGTCCTGATGGGAATTCCTGCCTCTTCGACCGCAACCAAGGCGTTGACACCTGCGCAGATCACGATTCCGATCTTTGTCGGACCCACGGGACAGGCCATGTTTGTCTCGCCAGGCTCGCTTATATTTATCAAACCGCCTAGGTCTACAGCGTTACATTCTTGCAAAAGCTGTCGAGCTTGGTCGGTTGCCGCCAAGGGAACCTCTCTCAAGTTGGCCAATATGCTTCCTTTTCCCATCTTCACGGCATCGGTGACCCGAGCGGTCTTGCGAGACATGAATACTTTCATGGGGTCCAGAGACGATCCTACATAGGCGATCAGGTCGATGAATTTCGCTGGCTTACCGTTCTTGATTTCGACGATCCCCGCAAAGCTGGTGTTTACAGGAATTCCGGCCCTCAACAACATTCCGTCGATGGTGATGCTGCAGACATTAGAGATGGCAATTGATCCTTTTGGGACCGTCAAAAGTCCGATCTCCGCACCTTCGTCCTGGATTCGAATCCGCCTGCTGACGGTATAATCTGCATTGAAGACCTCTTTGATGATCTCAAGGGCCTTCTCGTAATCGTTCTTGCCCAAAATGCTGGTGTTGACGACGACCCAATTTTCCGCAGATTTGGGGTCGAAACTTGATTGGTACATGCATTCTTCGATCCGGGTGTTCACAAAGCCAATTCTATCGTCCACCAGCGCGTCGCCGAGTTCCATGTTGCCAAGAGGCGTAAGCGAACGACCGCTGTAACCTTCTTTCTTTGTGAATCCCAGTTCGTCCAAGATCTTGAGGTTGTACCTGACGGCGCGTTCGCCTATGTCGTATCCTCTGTTGCTCAACTCGTCAGAGATGGCTCTGGCACCGATGGGCTTGTCCGATTCTTTTATCACCCGGAGAATCTCTATGAGCCTGCGTTGGCTCGTCTGCGCCTTGGCGAGCAGCTTCATCCAGGTGGCTGACTTCGGGGAAGTGCATATATATCTTGTGCAGATTTACCAGTGGTGAGCGTTTCAGAGTGATAGTCGAGAACAAATTAGGTGAAACTAGTTGGTTCTCGCCAGAATAGTGCTTAACGATAGGCCAAAAGTTATTGTTAAGCACTAGACTTGGAAGTCCCGTGGGGTAGTGGTCAATCCTGCAGGCCTTTGGAGCCTGGGACGGCGGTTCGAATCCGCCCGGGACTATTTTTTAGCTCATCTCCAACGCTCATCGTCGCAAAGGACACATTAGTCTCGTTTCGGCGAAAGACCCAAAAAGTGCCAGGTTCAGAAACATACATATATGGGTCTAGCAAAGTGTGGCCCTGTAATTAGCGCTCCGGTGGTGTAGTCCGGCCAATCATTCCGGCCTTTCGAGCCGAAGACCCGGGTTCAAATCCCGACCGGAGCATCAAACTCCTTTTTCCAAGATCCTTTGCTAATTTGCTAAAATCGCGGCTTGTGGCCGAGATTCTGAAATGCAATCGTTGTCGTGAATCCTCGAAAATCATCAACACGCGACCGAATGGACTACATCACAAAAATGGGTTTTCCATGTTCGTTTTTTCAGATTTTGTCCAAATGACCAACACCCACGACCAAAAAGAGAATGATGGGCATTTTTGCCCACTCTTCCTAAAACGCCAGCCGAAATCAAGGGTATTTTTTCCTTGCCAACAATTCGCAAGCTTGCACCCTTCGTCTATCTATTCTATCTATAGTACTCAACGATACCTTTGAGCCAAATCTCTAACTCGCAAGAGTTTGAGATTTGGCCTATTCGTATCGTTAAGCACTATTCTGGTGAGAACCGATTAGTGTTATCTAATCGGTTCTTGACTATATTCTGTTTTGAACTTGATTCCCTGAGATGTGAGGTAATCTTTGATCTGGCCGACGGTGTATTCTCCGCGATGGAAGATCCCTGCAGCAAGGGCCGCATCTGCGTCGGCTTCTTTGAACGCATCGAGCATGTGTTCGGGATTTGCTGCGCCGCCACTTGCAACGACGGGGATGTTTACTGCTTTGCAGACGGCACGTGTAAGAGGAATATCGTAGCCGTCGTTGGTGCCGTCACGATCCATGCTGGTCAAGAGAATCTCGCCGGCACCTAGGCTTTCTACTTGGCAAGCCCAGTCGATGGCATCCATCCCGATGGATTTTCGACCTCCGTAGATCACCACTTCAAACCACGCCTTTGTTCCATCCTCCAGCTCGAATACGTTGACGCCCTCTTTGATATCGGTGTTTCTCCTGGCATCGATGGCCACGGTGATTCTATCGGACCCGAAGGTTTTCGAGGCCTCTTTGATCAGGTCAGGATTCTTCAAGGCGGCGGTGTTGATTCCGACCTTGTCGGCTCCAGCTTCGAGTATTTCGCGAATTCCTTCAATGGTGCTTATCCCACCGCCTACCGCAAAGGGAACAGAGACCGCCTCTGCAGTGCGCCTGGCAACGTCGACCATCGTAGATCGCCCCTCATGAGAGGCTGTGATATCCAGAAAGATCAGCTCGTCAGCACCTTGTTCGTCATAGCGCTTGGCCAGCTCTACCGGGTCGCCTTGCCTTTTGAGGTCCACGAACTTTACGCCCTTGACCACAGAAGGTTGGCCATCGATCACCTTCACGTCAAGACATGGAATAATCTTCTTTACATCGCTTTTCATGTGGACAAAAGCAAACTTAAGGTGGTAAAAGGGTTATCGTCCTTTTTCCATCTGCGGGTTCAAGAAGGTGGGCGACAGAAGGGCAGATGATCAAAATACCTTCGATCCAATGTGATCTTGTGGTTCTCTCGATCACCTATTTCTGAGAAAATAGAATATGTTTTTTGGGCTCGTTTTCATTCTCTGTTTTCAGGGTGCATAAGATATCAAAAAACGCCGAAAAAGTCGTTTCGAGCCGAAATTCGAGGTGAAATGGCTTTTGTGGATAATTTTTTGCGATTTTCGCCCCTAAAACCCAGAAGGGGCAATCTCCATCGGTGCGAAACGGCAGAATCGTGCTCGATAGGTTTATATGCCATCAACCGCAAGAGTGGATTGTGCCTGACATGAATGATTCGGATGTAGATTATCGAATCAGGCACCCCGCTCCTGAGGGGGGTGGCTTTAAGCAGCATCTACCGGGTTATACTGGTAGAGCGGGGTTTGGGTCTTGCCTGTCGGCAAGGGCTCTTGACACTCATAACAGCTGTATTTATACTTAGCTATCTATCCCTTAAGGGCAATGCTATGTCGAGTCGTCAACTATATGTTTGGCGATGCAGCCATGCGAACGCGGGTAATGTGAATCGGAGGTGGGAACAGAATGAAGAGAGAACTAGCAGTTTTATTGGTTATCGGCGTCGCCCTGGTGGGCATGGTCGGTGCTGCCAATTACATGTACGAGAAAGCCACCATCAAGGGCGTTGGCTACAAGAACGTTGAATCAATTATTCAGACCCAGCCTGGACTTCACGGCAACAAGCTTGTCGAGAAAGAGTCTGGAAGCGGTAACGTCATCATCGAGAAGACCGAGATCGAAGCCAACAGGCGCGATTCAAGTTTCCTGAATGACGCTTCCGGTTGCTGTGATGACTACATCAACTTCTCCAAGGAAGCTGAATTCGAGTACATGCCTGTGAGCTACCAGACCGGTACCTACGACCAGAAGTGGATCGAAAAGCTCTGTGTCCAGAACTACTACATTGGCGCTGTGGTTGTCGAGATGTACACTCACGCAGAGCACCTGCAGAAGAACACTGAGGTCAATACCAGAATGACGTGTTGCGGCGACGACGATCAGTATGAGTGCGGATGTTGTGATGGAGCTATTGAGGCCAACTTCAACTCCAACGTAATCGGTGTCGCTCACATCGGCTGGCTGTCCAAGGCCATCACCGCGAACTCCAAGGGTAGACATGACGAGTACGGTCGCAGCGTTGAGGACCTGACTGGTGTATTCTCAATCGAGAAGTTCATCCAGCTCTGGGGCAACGATACCTGTGGCGAAATCTCAGTCGACTGGCTGCCTTGTCTCTAAGCGTTAATTAAATTTCCAGATCCCTACATGGGATCTTTCTCTTTACTTTTTTGCTGTGCGGTTTATAGAAGGTCATGAATTCAGTGACCAAAACGTTGAAATATTAACAAGGAACTGTCCAACTGAGGTTGTATTTTGAGTAGCGATTATCTCCGTTTGTCTTCAAAGATGGCTACTCAATTATAAGGTAATTGACTGGAAATAAGGAGAGAACAGAATGAAGAGAGAACTAGCAGTTTTATTGGTTATCGGCGTCGCCCTGGTGGGCATGGTCGGTGCTGCCAATTACATGTACGAGAAAGCCACCATCAAGGGCGTTGGCTACAAGAACGTTGAATCAATTATTCAGACCCAGCCTGGACTTCACGGCAACAAGCTTGTCGAGAAAGAGTCTGGAAGCGGTAACGTCATCATCGAGAAGACCGAGATCGAAGCCAACAGGCGCGATTCAAGTTTCCTGAATGACGCTTCCGGTTGCTGTGATGACTACATCAACTTCTCCAAGGAAGCTGAATTCGAGTACATGCCTGTGAGCTACCAGACCGGTACCTACGACCAGAAGTGGATCGAAAAGCTCTGTGTCCAGAACTACTACATTGGCGCTGTGGTTGTCGAGATGTACACTCACGCAGAGCACCTGCAGAAGAACACTGAGGTCAATACCAGAATGACGTGTTGCGGCGACGACGATCAGTATGAGTGCGGATGTTGTGATGGAGCTATTGAGGCCAACTTCAACTCCAACGTAATCGGTGTCGCTCACATCGGCTGGCTGTCCAAGGCCATCACCGCGAACTCCAAGGGTAGACATGACGAGTACGGTCGCAGCGTTGAGGACCTGACTGGTGTATTCTCAATCGAGAAGTTCATCCAGCTCTGGGGCAACGATACCTGTGGCGAAATCTCAGTCGACTGGCTGCCTTGTCTCTAAGCGTTAATTAAATTTCCAGATCCCTACACGGGATCTTCTCTTACCTTTTTTGCGGTACGATTTATATAAGATCGCGAATTCGCTGTATAGTCCCGAATGTTTCAATTTTATGCATTCTCCATATATATTAAAATTCTTTTCACATATTAGATTATATCTCCATACGCTTCATAGTCATGGACGCCAGAGAAAACATAATATTACATGTCTGCCTATATTCCTGAAAAAGTTGGGGAGATTAATTTGAGATCAATTTTGTCTATTTTGGCGCTGTTGCTGTCAGTCTCGTCTTTGGCCATTGCATCCGAGGAGGATTCTGGTGAGATCGAGGCGATCACCATCATCAGCCTTCCCGTCGATTCGGTCACCATCTATCCAGACGGCCTCACCTCGGTGAAGAGGACAGGAAGCATGGAGGTCACCGAAGGACTTCACAGGTTCGTCTTGGACCTACCGAGATCGGCAAGCATGGAATCAGTACGCTTTGCAGTATCGAACGCAGTTGTTGAGAAGATAATCTACGAGGACAACCCCGAGTACTATCTTAACGTCTCATCCACCGGGATGCACGACTTTGAGCTAAACTACCTTATGCCAAATGCCGGGTACTGGGCACCACTATACTCACTCTACCTAGAAGAAGACATGATCACAGTGTCTGCCTATGCCATCGTCTCAAACGATTTCGGTGAAGATCTGGAAAATGTGAGGTTGAAGCTTGTGGCAGGCCCGCCTCAGCCCGAGCCCGTGGCAAAGAGCGTGAGAGGCGCATATGACTATGACTATCTGTACGAGGAGGTCGTTGAAGAGGCCCCCTTCTTGGTCTTTGCGCCTGAGCCTCTGCCCTCGGCCACCGGCGAGCTTGAGACTCTCTACATATACGAGCTCGAGGGCCGAAACGATCTAGAGATGGATAAGGAAGTGGGATTTCCTCTCGTCGAAGAGACGGCACCACTGGATCGAGTTTACACCTGGGATGCCTATTTCGAGAGCGACGGGCCGGTGATGGAGACTATCAAGGCCAACAACACCATGGATGATCCTTGGCCCTCTGGAAAAGCTCTACTCTACAAGAGAGGCGAGTACGTAACTGATCTTGAAATACCTTACACGCCGAAAGGGACAGAGTCATCGATAGTTGTCGGAGCCTCTGCAGACGTTACCGTCTCCAAAGAGAGGACGAACTACACAGTTAAAGAAGAGATGAAAGCGACTCCTGGAAAAGGAAACTCCACCATCACCGTCCTCGTTACTACAGAGACTTCGACTTACATGCTCAAACTGAAGAGCAACTTGGATCGGAATGCCACGATCGAAATCAAGGACAGAAAGCCCCTCAAAGCCGAGCTAATCTCGGTAAGTCTGGAACCTTCCAAGACGACCGACTCAGGACTTGAATGGGACGTGGACCTGGAACCGCGCCAGGAGCTGGAGATCGAATACGTATACAAGATAGTCACCATGGAATCGCTGGACGATTCCCGGTGACCCTCAATTTTTCTTATAGTTCTCGACGATATTTCCTGAAGTATCGTCAAACACGATAGTCTCAATTGATGTTCACTTCGTGAGGTTTCACCACGATCAATTTGGGCAGGTGTATCTCCAGGACACCGTTGTCGTACTTGGCCGTGATCTGTTCTGGCTTCACTTCTTCAGTCAATTTAAGTTCTCTGGAAAGGGATTTTTTGCTCCGCTCCTGGATCAGGTAGTGGCCCTCGGTTCGCTCGAACTTGACCTCGATGGCGACAGAATCTTCGGTCACGCTAAGGTCGATGTTCTCTTTATTGGAACCAGGAAGGTCTGCGAAGATCACGATCTCGTCTGGATTTTCCATCACGTCCACGGCCAGATCTTTGTATCCTGTCTCGGACATGGGAACGTTTTCCATCACGTCTCCAAGAATCCTCTTAAATATCTCTCGAGCCTGTGCTGACCTTTTCATGGCCTCTATGACTGCTCGACCCACCATTTTTTCTGCATCGTCTTTGTTAGTCATCTCAAAACCTCCAAAACCACCTAATATGTCTCACGTCTCTTTCGTTCCATCTTCCAGCTCTTCGTCATAGTCGTCGTCTTCTGACGGGGCTGCAATCATTTTGCGACCGGGTACGTATCTGCCAAAGCCTGGCTTTGCCACGATCTCGCCATCCATCGCCACCACTTTTCCTCGGACCATGGTGATCTTTGGGAATATGGCTCGTTTGCCCTGAAAAGGTGTCCATTCGGCGCCGCTGTGCAGATCGTCTACCCGGATCTCTCTTGAGTTTCTGGGGTTCACGAAGACAAGGTCTGCATCCATCCCTTTGGCGATTCTGCCTTTGGATGTAAGCCCCAGAATCCTCGCGGGTTTGTTGGAGATGGCATCCAACATCCTCTCCATCGATATGAAATTGGATTTGACCGCGTTCAACATCAAAGGAAATATGGTCTCAACGCCCGGAACGCCAGGTGGCGCATCCCATATCTCTTCTTTTTTCTCTGCTGGAAGATGTGGTGCATGATCCGAGGCTAATACCTGTATCTCGCCCCGTCTCAAGCCTTCCCAGAGGGCCATCTTGTCATTGGAATCACGAACTGGGGGGTTGGTCTTGAGGAACGTGCCAAGCGATCTCCAGTCTTTTTTGGTGAATATAAGATGATGGGGCGCAACCTCGCACGTTACCTTCTTGCCCATCTTTCGGGCGGACCGGATCAGGTTCAGCCCTTCTTGGGTGCTCAAGTGACAGATGTGAGCCCGATCTGTCATCTCCAATACTTTCTGGATCGCCACGGCCTCGGCTCTGTTGGGCCTGGCTTGAGAATAAAGTTCAGGCTCTCTTCGATCCAGTAAGGGCGTGGTGCATTCTCGAAGAATGGCTCCGTCCTCAGCATGGATTGTGGGAAGGAGCCCTGACTCGTTCACATAATCAAGGATTTTCTTCAATTCATCATAGCCATGCTCGTAGGTGAAAATCTCGCCGACGGCCATCGCGCCCATTTGGGCTAGCTGTTTCACCTTTTCTGAGCTCCCAGGCCCAACATTTAAGCCAAAATCCACCAGAGAGCGGCTTCTTGCTCGATCGAGCTTCTCCCTGTAAGAATGAGGATCGAGAGTTTGAGGATCTGTATTGGGCTGGTCCACAACACAGGTTACGCCGCCCGCTGCTGCAGAAGCAGACCCTGACATCCAGTCTTCTTTGTATGTGTAGCCAGGATCGCGAAAGTGGACGTGCATGTCGATTGCACCCGGAAGAATTATGAGGCCTCTTGCGTCCAACACCTCGCTAGCTCGTCGACTTTTGCCGATCTCGGTGATCCTGCCATCTTTGATCCAGAGGTCCACACTCTGGAGGCGGCCTTCGAGGTAGACCTTGCCGTTTTTTACCTGAAGATCTATTTCTGTCATAGTTCCGTCATATTCCCGATCATGCTTTTGTCATTCACGTTTCTGTCGTGCCTTTATCACGATTTTGCAGTGCTTCTATCATGCTTTCTGTTATCAAGATTCAAAAGGCCAAAGTCATCGTTTGTAGCCGAACTTTCTCAAAAGCGCTCTTCGCTCGGTCATGTCTTCTTCGGACTCGATCCCCTCTGGGGGATATCCATCGATCACGCCCATGATGCCTTTGCCCTGTTCAGTAGACGCCACCACCACTTCGACAGGGTTTGCTGTGGCGCAGAATATGCAACAGACCTCTTGAATGTTCTTTATGGTGTTCAGGACGTTGATGGGGAATGCATCTTTCATCAAGATCACGAAGGTGTGGCCACATCCCAAGGCGAGCGAGTTTTCTTTGGCTTTGGCGATCAAAGCGTCGTCATTGCCCTCTGACCTGATGAGACAAGGTCCGCTCGCTTCAGAGAAGGCGATCCCGAACTTAGCGGATGGGACTCCTCCGGCGATCGCTTCGTACAGGTCTTCTGCGGTCTTGATGAAGTGGGACTGTCCCAGAATCAGGTTTGAGTCTTCTGGAATGTTAAGCCTTACCGTGCTAAGCTCCATAACTTTAATCCTCCTTGAGAAAAATAAGGGACCGAAAGAACTTATAGATTTGGGGGTATGGTAGGTCTCTTGAAAAATCCGTCCGATTTCGACGAAAGAGTGAGCACAGGAGAACGTCATGAGGAAGATCGAATACTGCCCCATAAGCATGAAAAAGCTTCTGGTCAAGATGAAGGACACCAGCGAGCTGATGGTGGACTTAGGGTACTCTGCGGTTCTTTACGACGATCGAGACCTGGCCATGGAGGTTATTCGCCTCGAAGATAAGATGGACGTTTACGAATACCACGCCCAAGTCGTCGCCATGTTGGCAGCAAGGACAGTAGAAGACGCCGAGAGCCTTTCTGGCCTTCTCCAGATAGCGTCGGCCGCAGAGATCATCTCGAACGCGGCAGGAGACATAGCGAGCATCGTTCTCTTGGACATGGGAATTCCTTACGAGCTGAAAAAGGATCTCAGAGTGGCCGAAGAGACCGTGGCGCGGGCCGTGGTTGGGGCAAAAAGTTCGATCGTGGGCAGGAGTCTCGATGACATTTCTTTTGAGACTGAGACAGGTATGAGCGTTATCGCCATAAGGCGAAGCGAGAGCTGGATCTATGACCCTGAGCCAAATATGGTAATCAGAACAGAGGACATCCTTTTTGCCAGGGGTCACGACGAGGGCATTCTTCTCTTCATGAGCATGGTTACAGGTGGCGCCTTCGTCCAGAAAATACTACAGGAAAGTGGCATCTGCCAACTTGATCACGCTGTGGATATCATAGTGGACATGAAGAACACCTCTGAGCTTGCGGTCGGGTTGGCTTACATGGCCGTGCTGTTCGATAACGAAGACGTGGCTCGCGAAGTGGTGGAAGTCGAGCAGAAGATGGACGAGATGAAGTATGACCTCCAACGCTGGGTTCTCCAGGCAGCAAAATATATCGACGACGTAGAAAGCCTCCGGGGCCTTCTGCATCTTGCAGTTTCCACCGAGATCATAAGCGATGCTGCCCTCAAGATCGCAAACGTGGTCCTGCACGATATCGAGCCACACCCCATATTGGCGATGGCAATGAGGGAGTCTGACGAGATCATAGCGAGAGTGGAAGTAAAGCCAAAGTCGCAGGTGGCGGGAAATACCTTGAGCGAGCTAGATCTTGAGACTGAGACTGGGATGTACGTCTTGGCCATAAAGCGGGGCGATCGATGGACCTACAACCCCAAATCCAAGACTGCCCTTGAGGCTGGTGACATGATCTTTGCGAGGGGAACCACGAGTGGAGAGGCCCATCTCCTCAAAATGTGCGGCTCTTGATTGGATCTGAATTCAGGCATCATCAAGAATTTTTCCACAAGGTTTTCTATTCAATTCCTTCTCGATTTTTGGTCGTGGCCGTGAATCATTGAAAATCATCAACATGTGACCGAATGGGCAACATCACAAAAATGGGCTTTCCGTGTTCGTTTTTTCAGATTTTCTTCAATGACTGACACCCACGACCCGATTTTTCAGATTTCTAACCCAGAAGTCCTCCAATTTTCGACGGGAAGGCTACTTCTTGCGGCGCGCCTGCATCTTTTTGCGCAGCACTAAGGTCGAGGTCATGAAGTAGCTAGCCGAGAATATGACTGCTGCAAAGATGCTTTCGCCGACGATGTTGGGCGCGCTGATGTAGTCCATGTAAAGTGAATATAGCGAAAAAAATATGATCGCTACAATCGCAGTCTGATATACCAGACTGCGCCTTTTGAAGTTCGCCAGAATGCTAATGCTAATGCTCATGCTCGGGCTCATTTTCGCTAGAGGTACTTCACACCTTCGTCGTAATCTCCAGAATCACCATATCCCTCATAGAGATCTTCGCGGTCGTATAGATTCCCATCTTCCATCTTTCCAGTTCGGTTCATGTAGAGCCGGGTCCACCAGACGGTGGAAAGAGGCTGTATCACGACGATGCTGATTACAGAGCTCAGAATCTGCCAGATCAAAGTTGCCATCTCCGAACCTGTGAAGAGTGTGCCTATGAACCCGAATATGAGAGATATTGCCGCTATGACCAGCAATACGAGAAAGACGTCCATCTTGTTTGAGAGGAAGAACGCGACACCAGCCTTTATGGCATCAATTGGTCCCATGTTATCGACGACCAGGGCGTAAGGGACCATTGCCAAGGCCAAAGACGCCAATAATGCGTAGATTATCATCAGAATGATTGAAATGAACATTCCAATAGACGGCTCGCCACCGGTCGCAAGGCCAAAGAGCGGGATCATCAGGATGAGGAGTCCAATGATCACCACGATCATCATCAGGATCTGGGCCAAAAAGAGGCACATGTAATGCTTCTTTCCGGCATCTAACATCTGGTTGAGGGACGTCTTGCCCTTTTCGGTCGCGTCTTTCGCCATCCCGATGGCTCCGGCCGTAAAGAAGGCGTAGACCAGCGTCACGACGAGTGCGAATAACAATGCGATCCCTATGACGGTGCCTATGTTGCCTTCAATGGCGGATGCGATCGATTCTGCGGCTTCTTCGGCGTTATTTGGGTCAGAGAGCAGAGCCGAAGGATCTATCGATGACATCAGTGGCGCAAGGATCAGTGCGAACATCGCTATCAGCAGCAGGACAGAGATCACTGCGCTGAAGACGAAGGGAAGTGCTATGTTGAGGTTCCGTTTCCACGTATCGAACCCCTTAGAGAGTATAGATCCGATATCTTCGTACATATAATTTTTATTTTGCGTGAGAGTTTAAGGATCTTTCTGATCCGTGGGGAAAAGAGCGTTGGATCCAGTGTTGAGATCTCAGCTTCATTTTTCCTGCTTTCAACCCATGAAGAACAAGATATTTCGTAACTACTCAGGTACCCCTAACCGGTCGGAGGGTACTGGTTCTAGTTGTTCAGGGTAATCTGACCATAGACCCATACCAAAACAAAAAACGATATCTTCCGATCACAAATTAAAAAAATAGACTTAGTCGACGGCAGAAGAAACGTCTTGCGAATTACGGTTGCCGGTGTCGATCATGGTACCTGAGTAGTTACGATATTTCGGATATTCCATAACTGTCGATCGTTACCTCTAATACTGTGGCAATATGAGCCATACTACCACAAAACACGTCCGGCCGATCGGTTTGGATAGGCAGTTTCGGTGGAGGGGTGACTACTTGTTGGGCATAAGTGATCCGTGGATCTGGGGCGTCTACGTCCTATCTCTTTTGAGTGCGCTGTTGTGCGTAACTTACGGCGCGATTAACTGGAACAAAGGCAGCGAAAAAGAGCCCGAAGAGATCAAAGAAGAGATCAGATGGGAAGAGCAAGAACAAGAGATGGAAGAGAGCGAACTGGGGCTGTGATCCATGAACACACTAATGCTGAACATCATCGTTCTTGTCTACATCTTGGCGATAGGGTACCTGGGATACAGAGGCGGGAGGGATACGAAAGACTCTGAGGACTACATGGTTGCGGGAAGAAAGATCCACCCCTACGTCATGGCCATGAGCTACGGCGCCACTTTCATAAGCACTTCAGCCATCGTCGGTTTTGGTGGTGTTGCAGGGCTCTTTGGGATGGGACTTCTCTGGCTCACCTTCCTCAACATATTCGTCGGAATATTCATCGCATTCGTGGTCTTTGGAAAACGCACCAGAAAGATGGGCCACAACTTGGGTGCTATGACCTTTCCAGAACTTCTTGGCCGAAGGTTTGATAGCAAGTTCGTCCAGTACTTCAGCGGCCTTGTGATCTTCTCGGGAATGCCGATGTACGCCTCTGTCGTTTTGATCGGCGCTGCCCGGTTCATCGAGACGACCTTACAAATCGACTTTGACATAGCCCTGTTGCTCTTTTCCGTCATAATAGCCGCCTACGTCGTTCTTGGTGGCCTCAAGGGCGTCATGTACACCGACGCGATGCAGGCCACCATAATGTTTTTCGGAATGGCTTTCCTCATGGTGATGACCTACAGCCTTCTTGGCGGGATTACCCCCGCTCACATGGCCCTCACAGAGATGGCAAATCAAGTACCAGAAAGCCTCACTGCCATGGGCCACACGGGATGGACTGCAATGCCCGCCTTCGGAAGCGCCTGGTGGTGGACTTTGGTTTCAACTCTCGCATTGGGCGTTGGAATAGGGGTATTGGCTATGCCTCAGCTCACCGTCAGGTTCATGACTGTCAAGTCGAGCCGGGAGCTGAGCAGGGCGGTTTTCATCGGCGGCATTTTTATACTGATGATGACAGGGGTTGCCTTCGTCGTCGGTGCCCTTTCCAACGTCTACTTCGCCCAAAAAGATGGAGTCATCTCGATAGCTGCAGCAGGAGGAAACGCAGACAGCATAATTCCCGTCTTCATCAACTCGGCAATGCCTGAATGGTTCGTCTACGTCTTCATGCTTTCGCTATTGGCTGCGGGCATGCCCACCCTCAGCTCTCAGTTCCACGCTCAAGGAACCGCGATCGGCAGGGACGTTTACGAGACCCTGAGCGGGAAGAGGGGCGAAAGATCGATCCTGATCGCCCGGATCGGGATAATCATCGCGGTGATTGTGGCCGTCGTTTTGGGATATATCCTTCCTGGAAGCATCATCGTAAGGGGGACTGCCATATTCTTTGGCCTTTGCGCTGCCGCTTTCCTTCCCATGTACAGTTGCGCCCTTTTTTGGAGAAGGGCAACGAAGGTAGGCGCAATCGCAGGACTTGTCGTCGGGACCTTCACCAGCCTCTTTTGGCTGGTCTTCGCCCATCAAAAGGAGGCCCAAGCCCTGGGAATCGCCAAGATAATCCTTGGAAGAGATGTTCTCATCACATCGATGCCTTGGCCCGTGGTAGACCCGATCGTAGTAGGGCTTCCGCTCGCCTTCATCGTAACTGTTGGGGTGAGTCTGGCAACCAAGCCTCCAAACCCAAAACAGGTGGAAGAATGCTTCAAGGGGATCAAATAGGCTAGATCACGGTAAGGGATGGACCATTCAGGGGGGCGATTCACTCAAGGGTAGTGATCGGATGATCTTTCCTTCAGATCCGCCACCACATTTCTGATAAGTTCTTGGAGCGTTTCTGCCTCTGCTTGAATCGTCTCGACACCGGCTTCAGCGAGAGCATATCCTGGCCCCTTTCCTTCAAGGCTCTCCTTTGCCACCACCATATCTGATTTGCGGGCGAGGAGGAACCTTGCCACCTTCAGCCCCTTTCCTTTCTCCATGTCTTTGTAAGGGTTAGGGAGAATCTCCTGCCTTTGGACGTCTCTTTTCAGAAGGCTCAGGTCGACGAAGGCAAAGTACGGCGACTCGCCAAAGTGACTGCTAATCTTTCCGGCGTGGTCAGCAAGAGCGACTGCGTATCGAAGATGGGTCTTGGACTTTGGTTCGTAGTGGATCAAGACTCTATCCACGTTGGGCACCGCGTCTCTTATCTTGGACTCGATTCTCTGGCTGGCAAGAGATGCTCGTTCCAGATCCGAAACTCGGAAGTTCACTTTCGCTTCGACGAATAGGTATCGGCCTGAATTTCGGCCGGTCACTTCCTCCAACGAAGATACGGCAGGCTCTGCCAGTATGACCTTTCGAATCTCGTCTAAAGTTAAAGGGTCGATAGACGCATCCAAAAGAACCCTCATCCCACTCACCAGTATCTCCCATCCTGCTTTGATTATGAAAAGAGCGATGATCCCGGCGGCAATTCTATCAAGCGGAAAGCCAAAGTGTTGGCCTGCCACAGCAAAGAATACCACCGACTCGGTGAGGACGTCTGCTCGAAACTGGTTTCCATCGGCGGAGATGCTCGGAGAGTTGAACTTGTGTCCCATCTTCATCTCGTAAGTGCCAAACAAGAGCGGGACCGGGATCAAAACTGCCACCGCAACCAGAACCCAACCACTGTAAGGGACAGCAGAAGACTCACCGCTTATCACCTCTCTTACTATCTCATAAGCTGTGAGGAAGAGAAGAAGAGAGATCACCACCGAGACCACGTTTTCCACTTTGTAAAGGCCGTAAGGAAAGTTCTTGCTCTTCCTTCCTGATATGACGAGTCCCAGTATGAGTGCAGAAGATCCAAAGACGTCTACTGCTGAATGGACCGCATCGGCCCGAAGAGCGAGGCTTCCTGAAAGGAATGACAAGGTTAGCTTGATCGTGACCAAAGAGATGTTGACCAGAAGTGAGAGAATCGCTACCTTAAGTATCGGATCTTTGAGATTTGATCCAAAATTCACCTTAACTTTTTCAGATTTCGCACTCATCATTCCATCTTCCTTCTGGCCATGGGGACGATCGATCCCTCAAAGAACGGCACGCCTGTTTAGAGTGGTAGTCCCTCACATCAAAAATATCTAACCCTCACCGAACCCGAGGATCCAAAAAATGCAGTGTTTCGATAAATTTTGTTTGGGCAATCCGACCGGAAGTCCCAATTGAGCGTCTCGGCGACGAGCGGCGAAGAAATACCGATTGGGTGGGTGAATTGGTCCAACCCGCCGCAAGACGCCTCATATTGGGAGAGACCCTTTTCTTGGGTCTCAAAACTGAACTTTGGTGATCAGATCGTTTTGAGTCATCCGAGGGGAACGATATGCCTCTTGGACGGCGTATCACCTTCTCATCGGCAAGTTCTGTTGAGGAGTATCTTCGAGCACCTCGTTTTCGGGGCCGCACATATCAAGCCCCTCGTGTGATTTGGCAAGTTTTGTCGAGGAGCGTCCGAAGAGGATGACGTGCCTCGGTAGTGGTGAACTTTATGATAGGTAGGTAACCGAGACGCTCCCCCTTCGGGAAAGATTTTTGGCGTCGATCTATTTCACCTGGCTTTCTGACGGTTCACTCCCTTTTTCTAAAGGAGCGGCAGGTACTTGTCAAGCTCCCATTTGGTAACCTGAGTTCTGTACTCGTCCCACTCGATCTTCTTTGACGCAAGGAAGCTGTTGAAGACGTGGTCGCCCAGGGTCTTCTTGATGAGCGGGCTTTTCTCGGTGATCATGATGGCCTCGATCAGGCTTCCTGGAAGTGCTGTGATTCCTGCCTTCGCTTTTTCGGCCTTGTTCATCTTGAATATGTCTTGCTCGATCGGCTCGGGAAGCTCGTACTTGTTCTTGATGCCCTCAATTCCAGCAGCCAACATGACCGAGAAGGCAAGGTACGGGTTTGCACCAGGATCTGGGCTTCTGTACTCGATACGTGTTGCATTCTCATTTCCTGGCTTGTACATCGGCATCCTGACGAGAGCCGACCTGTTTCTCCTTGCCCAGGAGATGTAGACTGGTGCTTCGTATCCTGGAACCAGCCTCTTGTAAGAGTTGACCCACTGGTTAGCCACTGCCGTGATTTCGGGAGCGTGTTTCAGAAGTCCTGCGATGTAGTGCTTGCCAAGGTCTGAGAGGTTGTACTCATCATCAGGATCGAAGAAGGCGTTTCGGTCGCCCTTGAATAACGACTGGTGGACATGCATCTCGGTCCCGTTTTCGCCAAAGATTGGCTTTGGCATGAAAGTTGCATAGTAGCCGTACTTCTGGGCGATCTCTTTTACGACGATCCTGTCGGTCATCACGATGTCGGCCATCGTGAGGGCTTCTTGGTAGCGAAGGTCGATTTCGTGCTGAGAAGGTGCAACCTCGTGGTGACTGTACTCGACATTGATGCCCATCGATTCCAAGGTGAGGATAGTGTCTCGACGAAGGTTGCTTCTGGGCGATGCACAGGACGGTCTCTCAGGCGCACGCCGAGGAGTTCAGAAGGAATAAACAGGGTGCAGAGTTCGTCTTAGAGAGGCTCGAAATTTGTAATCTTTTTAAATTGAGCAAGATGTCCGAAACGGACTTCACCTTGATTCTCGGGTACGATGTGCCCAAGAAGTTTGTCAAGATGGAGCTAGAACACATATTCGCCAAGATGGGCATCAAAGTAGATATAAAAGAAGATTTCTCGAAGCTCAGATTGAATATCCTGCCTTAAACGGCTCTGGACCAAAGGCTAACGCCTGAAAAAAATACAAAGTCCTGAGGGGGGCCCTGTCTGGGCATCCAAAAAATAAAAAATTGATTGGAGATGGTCTTTCTAGCTGCAGACGCAGCCAAAGACTTCTTCCCCATTCCAAACACCGACATAATCGAGATCAACGTCAGAACAACCGCCCACACAACAAGATAACCAATCCGTTTCTATGGTTTCGTTAATGTAGACAGATTCCATCTTGATCTTTCTGGTTATGTCGTAGATTCCGTGATATCTCTCAGCCCCGTAGTTCACAACTTGGGTGCTGGGATCGACCTGCTTGTACTTAAGATCGGCAATTCCGGTTGAATGAGATTCGATTTCGTAGTCCAAAGACTTGGTCGGGAGGACGTCGGCCCACAAGATGGTATCGTCGGTGGCAACTATTGTTGCGTTCAAACGATCCAGCTCGAGATGAGTCTTCCTCTCTTTGGAGTACTCGTTGTTGTACAAGAAGTTGGTCGTGACCGCATCGCCATTGTTGCCAACGCACTCTCGATCGTTGATGACAAGACCTGTGTAATCGATAGATCTGCTGGCGTTCAGGCAGACTGGCCAGTTCTCTTCTAAGGTCACAAACCAAGTGTCGCCGCCACTGGGCTTGAAGTACGTCCTGTTGACGTCAGCTTCAGCCTCGGCTCTGATCTTAATCTCGTCTTCGGCGCTGTAAGTTCCCGCAAGGGTTCCTGTAACTTCCTTTAGCCGCACGTCATTTACGTCCACGTTGACGTAATGGGAATGATACGGGCTCAAGACCCTTCCGCCGGGCCCCTCGATCGGAGATATCTGGCCTTCAAAGGAGCTGCTCATGTCAAAGCCGATCGTCCCGCTCTCGCGATGAATCCACCAGGACGAGTCGTCTGTCACGTTGTCGACGCCGAAAGTCCAAGAATTGGCGGAAGCTGAAGATATCAGCCCCGCCAAGAGCAGCAAGATTAATGCTTTTTTCACTTTTTAGGCCTCCTCGATGTCGTTGGGGTTGTTTCCAAAGACGTAAGTGTCGCCGTCAAGTGTCATGGTACCATCGTTCCTGATGCCACCACCAAATTTATCGCAAAGACATCCATACGCGGTGTTGTCGGTGATTATAGTCCCCTCTATGTCCATGTCACCGAGGTTCTTGATCCCGCCACCACTTCGTTCTGCAACGTTTCCTTCAATGAGGCTATCTACAACTTTTAGATATCCTTCGTTCTTGATTCCGCCACCACTTCGTTCTGCAACGTTTCCTTCAATGAGGCTATCTACAACTTTTAGATATCCTTCGTTCTTGATTCCGCCACCACAATGACCTGCAGTGTTGTCCATAACATCGGTTCGGATCACTTTCGCAGTGCCGTCCATGTTATCGATCCCGCCACCACCGTATCCAGCTTCGTTATTGGTGATGACGCTGTCGAAGACCTTGAGGGTGCCAGAGCCCCATTTGTCCCCGTTCTTGATTCCACCGCCACCGCGTTCGGCCGTGTTTCCAGAGATTGTGCTCTCCCTCACGATGAGCGTTCCACCAGCCCCGTTCTTTAGGCCGCCGCCACAATGGTCTGCAGTGTTGTCCATAACATCGGTTCGAATCACTCTTGCAGTGCCGCCCATGTTATCGATTCCGCCGCCGCCATATCCTGCGCTGTTTCTGAGGATCTCGCTGTTTCTCACGGTAAGGTCGCCATAATCGTTCTTGATTCCGCCGCCACCGCGCCAGGCTTCGTTATCGGCGATCAGGCTGTTTACAATGGTCATCTCGCCACCGTTCTTGATTCCGCCGCCGCAGTGCTCAGCCTCGTTGTTGGCGATCTCGCTGTTCTTCACCAGAACAGTCCCAGTAGAATCACAGTTCGAGATCCCGCCGCCACCTTTCTGGGCGTAATTGTCCGAGACCTTGCTGTTCTTCACGGTAAGGTCGCCGCCATCGTTGTTGATTCCGCCACCGCCAGTCCCTGCGGAGTTGCCGGTCACATCGCTTCTCCTCACAACGACAGTGCCTTCATAGTTTTTGATCCCGCCGCCGCCTTTGCCGGCCACGTTCCCGGAAACTGTGGTATCTATCACTTCGAGGTAGCCATAATCGTTGTTGATTCCGCCACCGCTGGTCCCTGCCGTGTTGCCGGTTACATCGCTATCTTTCACAATTGCGGTTCCGTACTTGTTCTTGATGCCTCCGCCGCCTTTGCCGGCCACGTTCCCGGAAACTGTGGTATCTATCACTTTCAGATAGCCGTATTCGCTCTTAATTCCACCACCACAGTTAGCGGCCTCGTTATCGATGATCTCGCTGTTCTTCACGATCGCAATTCCGCCGCAATTGGCGATGCCTCCGCCACCAGCTCCTGCATTGTTCTTGGTGATCTTGCTGTCTTTTACTAAGAGGAAACCGTTGTTAGAGATTCCACCGCCACCGCGTCCAGCTTCGTTATCGGTGATCAGAACGTTTCGAATCGTAAGGTCTGCGTAGTTCTTGACGCCTCCGCCGCCCTTGTCAGCATAACCGTTCTGAATTGTCATGTCCGATAGCGTCACTTCTACGGTATTGTCGATCTCGCCGACTACAAAGGTGCGGTCAGCCCTGCCTCCATCAACGATGGTCTTATCTGCACCTGCGCCCTCTACGTCCAGAGACTTGTCGATCTTGACGTTCTCGCGGTAGGTCCCTTCCTTGACGTTGATCTTGTCCCAATCCCAAGCCGCATCTACTGCGCCTTGAATCGTCTCGCCGCGATCATCGTCGACGTACCAGCCCACTTTTCCTCCGGCATCAGCACCAGTGCCATCGGTCTTTGCCCACATCTTAAGGTCGTACTCGACATATCCAGGATCGAATTCCCTTGTAAATTCGTTCCCATTAGCGTCTGCAGTGCTTTCGAACCGGCCCCACATGTGGCCGCTCTGCCTGGCCTCGGTTGAGTCACCTGCGTATGCCATCATCCTTCCATCGACAAAAAGCCCGGAAAGATCGGTTTCCACAAGAGAAGAAGAGACCCCGTCATCTCCGTAGGATTCAAGATGAACATCGTTGCCAAACGCAGCCAAGTTCTCGGCACTTGCGGTCGCGCTGTTGCTCGTATCTGCTGAGAAGTCGCCGCTGATCAAACCTGCTCCGGTGGTATCGCCCTCTACGTACGCGATCTCCCATCCAGATCCAGGTCCGTTAGAATCGTAAGTGGCCGCAATAGCGCCTGCACCGGCACCATCTAATCCAAAGGCCGTAACGCCCGTTCCCGCAGCAGAAGTGCTACCACCAGACTCGGCCATCAAGCGGTCTGCGCCACCGTGCGCGAAGAAACCATGCCCTCCGGCTCCAACGCCAGATCCTTCGCCGGTTGTGGTTCCGCCTATGACGTCCACCCGAACGTTGCCTGCAGCAGCTCCAGTTCCGGCCGCGCCAATAAAGCTGAACGCGTCAACGTCTCTTGCGATCACATCAGCGCCCTCGACTACTTTTTCTTCAGCTACGGGTTCACCTTCAGCTACGGGTTCTTCTTCAGGAGCGGCGCTGTTCATCGTCGTGGCCATGACGCTTCCAACTTGGACGTAGTTGAAAATGCCAAGTGCACCTGCGCCAAAGACTGCAGCTTCTCCGTAGCCTTCGGCAACCCACTGCATGAGGTCGACGTCTATTCCCAGGTTGCCTGCGCCTGCCGCAGTTCCTGCTGCGCCTGCAAGGCTGAACGCCTCTATGTTCTCGCCATAGACGCCTGTGCCCAAATCGCTAGTTCCCGCAGCTATGGTTCCGCTGATCTCATTGCCTGCGCCGATCGCGCCAATGCCGATCCCTGCAGCCTCAGCATCGCCATCGATGTCGATGTTGCCAGCGAAGTCGAGATCTAGGTTGACGTTGCCAGCACCTGCTGTAGCAACGGCGCCGCCTGAATCGCTAGATGCGCTTCTTACGTTGCCGTAAGACCAAGCGCTGTTCCCTGTCCCGGTCGCAAGCCTGCAGTCGACTTCAGCAGGGACGGACGGATCGAACAAGTTCCCAGCAATCACGCCGACTGCAGCGCCTTCACCCTCAATATTCAAGGTTCCAGGCCCAAAGGCCGCGTCCATGTAACCGGCCGTTCCAAAGGCCGTTGGCATGTATCCGACCAACTGCGAATCTTGGGTGGTCACAATGCTCCCATCGATCTTGATGGTTTGCCTGGAATCAAGAGAACATCCACCCGGTCCGGCCAGCACAAATGCGTGCTGCATCGCGCTCTTTCCGTCCAGATCCCCGGTGGAAACAACTGTGCTAGCCGATGCACCGTCTACAGACACATCCTGATCTGCGCTCAACGTGTCAGGAGTCAAATGAGCGCTGCCCGCGACGTGGGTTCGCAAAGCGTCTTCGGCATATATGTAATTCATGCCGATGTAACCGCCGCTTCCAAAGTACCCTTGAATTACGTCGACGTCGCCAGGTCCATCTATCCGCCTTGAGTCTTCCATGCTCAAGCCATCGAAACCAGCAGACGACTCGCCATACACTCCGACGCTGTCGTCCACATCATATGAGTCCCAGATGCCCACGGTTCTCCCGCCGCCATCGCTTGCCGAAAAATGCATGTCAATGGCATAGGCCCCCTGAAGGGCCAGGAGACATGTCATCAGAACTGCCAATCTACATAAATTTGACAAATGCTCCCTCCGAAAATTCAGGATTAGCGTTCTATTAGGGCCCGTAGCGAAATAACTTGCGCATATACGTGTACACCCATTATACGAAACCGACATGAAGCGGATTCAGTATAATAATTACGAATCATTCATATGACAAGGTTATTTCTTCGCGGGCCCTTAGTCTTTGTATGTAAGTAAGATCATGGAGAGATTAAAAGTCTTGTGTAAAATGGTTTCAGTTATGGCAAAATTAGATTTATTGAATCTTGAATATTTCAACCTTGATTTACCAGTAATTGAAAAATAAACGGGGATGGTATTAAGGATTCAAGTAGGTTTCACGTTGACAATTCTCCTCCCCGCAACGGCATTTTGGGCTTCGTCTTCGACTACGACCATGAGAAGATAATCGCCAAGATCTGCTTTTATCGTTTCCAATTCGATTTTGTAATTGAAAAGGGGCGATTTCGATAACAAGATCGGCTGATGGAACTCCAACGAAGGACCTTTTGTCTCTGAAATGTTCATCCTGTAAAATCCTATCCGAGTTTTGTCCTTGATGAGGGTTATGTTACTTGCCATGTAGCTCATGTAATCGAGGTCGGGCCTTGCTACTTTCAGAACCTCTTGGGAGACATAATGGATATATCCAGAATTGTCGATGAGGGCGTTGAACTTTCCGTCCATTCCAAAGTAGGCAAGAGCCTGTATGAGCGAGTCGTTTTGCTCCAGTTGAATGGCGCACGGTGCCGAAAATGCCATATATTGGCTTACGTTTTCAGAAGGATCGATGCTGTTTGAGGCTAACGCCGGCATTAAAGACTGATCGTCACTGGAAATCTGGTAGATCTCAAGTGGCCACGACAAATGGACCGTCGCGTTGTCGCCTTCAAGTGTCGCGATTTCGCTCCAGATCACCTCACCAGTTTCGTTGTTCAACACGTAGATGGTCGACCTCTTCAGGTTGGCGTCAGGATCGTATGCGTCCAAATCCATCGTTGCAGAACCCTCCAGCTCGACCAAGAGTGGCGATGAGTCCAGGCTGATCGTTGGTGGTGGTGAATGGCCGTGTGCCCTTATCATCCAATCAGTCTGGCTTTGCTCATAGGCGGCGACGTTCCATTCTTGTATTTGGTTAGGGTTCCTGGCAGCAATCAAGGATCTGCCAGAGGGCGAGCTTAGATCGGTGCCCACATAAACCTCACCGAACTCATAAAATGTAACCGAAAAATTCCTGGACACTTTGACATCTGGCACGTCAACCAAAGCCCAATCCAAATCTTCGCCGAAAAAGGAGCCGCTCTTGTCTGTCACCTTCGCGATCAGGTTCAGATTGTCATCCCAAATTTCCGCCACGAATATCCCAGAAGAGTCATCAAAAACCAGTTTCCCATAAACTGAGATTTGGGACAAAGTCCAGTTTTCACAAGGCGCCGTAAACAAGACCGCATGACCCCTCGGATCACCCATCCATAAGCCGTCTTCTGCTACGCCGTCATCGTAGGCCAAAGTCACCAGGTTTTGGCAAAAGGCGCTTGGGCAGATCAATATGAGAAAAACGATGATATATCTCCTAGCTGCAATCACTCTAACACCAAAAAGGACGTATGACCACAAGGGTTAAAAGAACTTTCCGAGTAACTACTCAGCTATAGGACTCTTTGACAGGGCAGACAGCGGGTATGAAAGGGTTTCCCATAAACGCATTTTGAATAGCGTCAAGAACACGGTATCCATTCTTCCGTGCAGTGGATATGTATCCGC